>Ga0181421_1000273_pt1 | contig 14782 bp, 18 predicted proteins | sample 44SPOviralmetaG_FD_130146 | JGI IMG/M metagenome (GOLD analysis project Ga0181421, IMG submission 130146) | Marine viral communities from the oligotrophic San Pedro Time Series (SPOT) site, San Pedro Channel, CA, USA - 44 SPOT_SRF_2013-06-19 | ecosystem: Environmental > Aquatic > Marine > Strait...
ACAAAAGACGCCTTCATACCTTACGACAGCAGCTTTACTGTAGAATTTGCTTTTAAGTATTCTGCGGGTATTGATCACTTAGTACCTATTGGCGCCGCAGCCAACAAAGACAACTTTAAGTTCTTCGGATACTCAGGCTATTTTACTGAGGCCAGTGGAGGTGGATTTAATTTTGGAACATCAGCGCCTAGAATAGTGGGGTCTTATCCCGATGGCACCTCAATAGCAGACAAGTTGCGCATTCCGCACGGGTTGTCCTTTGAGGTTTATGCGGGTTCTCAGAGTGGCAATAGCTTTGGAGGCTCTAAACCCCCACATTCTAACTTGGTGGCGGGTAGTTTTAACTCAGGCCAATCTGATGAAGATTTTGATCTTGGTATACCTGACAGCGGCATACAGTTTGCTTACGATGAGATTAAGTGCCAGTTTGTTATGGATGTAGAAAACGGAGTCAGTAAGCTTTTTGTAAACGGAACACTAGAGTCTAGCACCTCCAATGCCAAGGGTGTCGGTTTGTCTGGTTCAAATCAGATATTTAAAATAGGTCAAAATATGCAGGGTGGGTGGTCTACGCCTCAGGGTATAGACGTAAGACGGCTTCGTGTGTACTCTAACGCCCTTAGCAACACACAGATTGGTGAAAATTTGCTAAGCCTCTAATTCATATATTTGCGTTATGCCACGAGTGAAGAAACGCAAAGCTAAGATGCCCAAGATGAAGATGGGCGTTCACAAGAGCCGCTCTGGTGGGCTTACAGCAAAGGGAGTGGCCGCATACAGAAGAGCCAACCCAGGCAGTAAGCTTAAGACAGCTGTAACGGAAAGCAAGCCTAAGGGGAAAAGAGCTGGGAGAAGAAAGTCTTTTTGTTCTCGTATGTGCGGTATGAAGAAAAGACTTACTAGTGCCAAGACTGCGAGAGATCCAAAATCACGCATCAACAAGGCGCTGCGCAAATGGAAATGCCGTTGCTGATGAAAACTGTAAAGGGAAAATCTAAGGGTAACTTCACCGTTACGAATAAGTCAAAAGACATCGACCCGCCATCAGGATTTCACTGGATGGAGGAGGGTGGTAGATATTATCTTATGGAAGGCAGTTACAAACCGCATCCAGGGGCTGTAGCCAAGGCTAAGTTTAAGATGGCAACACACAAAAAATGAAAGTGTACAAGAAAGGCGGTAAAGCCAAAAAGTCCTCAAAGAAGGACGCCTGCTACCATAAGGTGAGATCTAGATACACTGTGTGGCCCTCGGCATACGCATCAGGCGCTCTTGTGCGCTGTAGAAAGGTCGGAGCGGCCAACTGGGGCAACAAGTCCAAGAAGAAGTAATGGCTAAGGAGGGTCTCAAGAAGTGGTTTGGCAGGAACCAGGGCAGAGGCTGGGCTGACTGCAAAGCATCGAAGCGTGCTGGTAAGTTCGTGCCGTGTGGTAGAAAGAAGGCCAGTAAAAGCAGAGGAACGGGATACCCCGCGTGTAGGCCTACTGTAGCTCAGTGCAACAGCGCCGCATCTAAAAAGAAAAGCACCAAGAGGATATCATGGAAGAAGGGGACGACGGGCATGCGTTTGATCAAAAAATAACGGAAGCGAATAATAAGTATATTTGCACCTAAACAGGACTACAAATGGCATCTACAGCATCTATCTCGTTGGTCAGTGACCTCACCAATGACGCAACAGGCATCTCTACCTCGACGACACTAGTCAAGGCAGGAAGCACAAGCACGGACCTTGACCAATTTACTGGTGTAAAGACAATCGTTTTTGCTGCAGCTCAAACGGATACGGTTCTTGTTGCGGCGGCAGACTATGCCGACACAACGGTTGCTCATAAGGTTTACATTAGAAACGCAAACACCTCTGGTACAGCATTTGTTACGATAGATATAGATTCCAGTGCCAATGAGCCGTTGGGGCCTTTGTACCCAGGGGACTGGGCTTTCTTTCCTTATGACGGCACACTTGACATAGACATAGATACTAGCGCAGTGAATGTCACCGTGGAAGTTGCTGTTCTGTCTCAATCAGTAGCAACAACGTAAAACAATAAAATGCCAACTACAGCATCACTCACCCTAAGCACCGCCGACTTTACTGGAGGCGGCAGTTTCTCTGTATCGACAACACTGTTGAAGGCAGGTTCTAGTACAGACTTGGATCAGTTTACAGGTATAGCTAAAGTCAAGAAGGCTAGTGCTACAAACAACATAGCGGTATTTACTGCTTCTGAGTTCTCGAATACAGGGGCTAAGCTCTACTTTAAAAACACCTCCACCGACGGATATATTTTGATGGAAGTAGGAAGTGATGTTATTATTGGTAGGTTGTACCCAGGGGATTGGATGTTTATCCCTGTAGGAGGGACAGAAGACATAAAAGCCTCGACTTCTGCGGCGGGGATGGAGTACGAGTTCGGTATCTTTCACGAAGGATAATACATAAGCAATGCCTACAACAGAAGCAACCATATCCCTATCTAGCTCAGATCTTACTACTTCTACGCTGTCTATTACGGCAAACACGAAGCTTAAGAAGGCTGGGGAGAGATCGCTGGGTCTAACGGACACGTCGGGCCTCGCTAGAAAAACCACAACGGCCTCTAGCATCTTTACCTTGCTCTATGCCGATGACTACACAGCAAATGGGGCTCATAAGGTTTACCTGAAAAACATGTCTACCATAGCTTCAGAGTACTTTACTCTCACCGTTGATGACGAAGAAATTGGAAGGCTGTACGCGGGTGATTTTGCTTTCTTTCCTTGGTCCGCAAAAGACGGAACCAAAGAGGTAGCTACATTGACTTTTGGCGGTACGTGGACTGCATCAGACACCCTTACTTTTGATGGTGTTACTGTAACATGTGGTAGCGGCACTTCAGCAAGTGCAACAAACATGAGGGCTGCTATTTATCCCAACTGGATAGCTTCTGGATCTGGAAACGATTGTATTTTTACCGCTAAGAGATCTAGAGCTGATCAAGAAATTGACACTACTGAGTTTACAATAGCGGACGCTAGTGGAGGTGATGCTAGTATAAGTGTGGCAACCACTACAAACGGTCTTGACGACGCAGCCGACATCAAAATTACACCAAGTGTAGCCACGTCAATGACGCTGGAGTACATGCTAATAAACGAATAATGGGAAGTCTAAGAGTTTCTTTGTCTATGATAAGCACCGACGTGCTTAGCTCACCCATATCTCTCGGTGTAGACTCTGTCTTGTCCGTTGACTCTGGGAGCCTATTGCGGGCCAAGGTGAAGGGCACAGCAGCCGACACTGATGATATGATAGTGTATCTGGCCAACGACAAGGTGGATAGAGCATATCTATACATCAAGAACTTGGCTCCGATATACGAGGACTACATCTACTTGAGAAACGAGACGGAGAGCGACAGCGCCTTGTTCGCTAAGATCCCAGGAGGAGAGTTTGCATTCATACCTCTGGCCGTAGATAAGACTTGCGCAGTATACGCAACTAAGATAGACACGCTGATAGAATACGGTGTGTTTGGAGATGATAACTCAGGCACTATCTTTGGCGGCTCAGGAACCTAATAAATAAGACATGGCAACATTTGCAAATCAGGGAGTATCAAGCCAAATGGCTTTTGGACAGTTCGGAAGTGCTTTTACAGAAACCAACGCTGGTGTCCTTGTACCGCCTCAGGGTATGGTCATCACGGCTATACAGGCCCTTGACGACACCAAGTTCGACATTCTTATCTCAGAGAGACCTGATACCATCTTCAGTGTTGCCCATGCAGCCCACGCCACGGCTAATGATACAGTTTCGGTAGCTGTTACAGCTGGGACCTTTGTAGACTTCGGCGCAGCAGCAACGGCTAAGGCTGGAGATGCGATGCACCTAGCCGCTGATGGTGTCTTTGTAGCCAATGTAAAGGCGGTAGGGTTTGATAGCACAGGCGCTGTGAACGCGAACTTTATAGAGCTAGATCGTCGTACAGACGTAACAGCCGCAGCCCACATCTTCGTTGGGTCTGAAGGAAGCGGAGGACAGGCTTTTACTGCTGACAATGTCGTGCCTAAGGGTATGACTATATATGGCAGATGGACAGCCATGAGCTTGGCTGCGGATCAAACTGCTGGCGGAGCGATCTGCTACTTTGGTCCTACGGATAGCAAGAAATAATTCACTTAATTTAATATAATGGAAGAGCAAAATAACGCAGTCGGCGGTTTCGAGGTATTCGATTCTGCCGATGCCATGCTGGAGTCTAATGACCCACAGGCAGAACAACAAGTAGAACAGCAGGCTGATCAAGTCGATCAGTCGCAGTCGGAGCAGCCTCAGGTTGAATCTGCACCTAGTGTGGAACCAGAGGCTCAGCCGTCTGAACAGGGGACTATGTCCTCTCAGAATGAGCAAACGCTCGGTGACGAAGATCTAGATGCTATGACACTGAAATACCTTAGCGAGAAGCTGGGTACTCAGTTCGAGTCATTTGATCAAATCACTGCGCAACAGCAGCCATCCGCGCTCGATGAGCGGGTTGAGGCTATTTCTCGGTTTGTACAGGAGACAGGGCGTTCTCCTCAAGACTGGTTCGCTTACCAGTCGTTGAATCCACAAGAGATGGATGATACGACGGCAGTGCGAGTCAAGCTGGCTACCGAGCACCCCAACCTTAGTTCAGGTGAAGTGGACCTGCTAATGAAGAGCAAGTATAATGTTGACGACGCCCTCGCTTCAGAGGAAGAAGTCAATGTAGCTAAGCTCCAATTAAAGATCGACGCCGAAGGAGCGCGTCAAGCTATTGACGGCATCCGCCAACAATACTTGGCTCCTACTTCGAACGAAGATCCTGTGCTTGAGTCTTTCATTGACGACCAGTGGATTGACACCATGTCGAAAGAAGTAGATGCCTTGCAAGGTCTAGAGTTTGACGTTGCAGACGGAAAAACATTTACTTTCTCGCTTGATGACAACTACAGGGGTCAGCTGAAGGACAAACAAGCCAACCTAGATTCCTTCTTCGATCGTTTTGTTCAAGACGATGGGAATTGGGATTTCGACGGTTTGTCTTCTATGTTCGCTGTCCGAGACAACATCGACAAGATTGTGTCTTCCGCTTATCGCCAAGGCATGAGCGACGGTCAACGCAACGTAGTATCGCAAGCCGCCAACATTTCTACTGAATCACCACAGGCTACTGGAACGGAGCAAAACAATCCGCTTTCAGACCAGGTGAGACAGCTTATGCGAGGGTCCAATGGACTCACTTTTAAAATCTAAAAACTAGAAAAAATGGCTGATATTAAAGCAAGTCAACCAGCACTCGATAACTCCCTGAGCGTTGGTGACAAGACGGTAAAGAACACTCTCTTGCAGAGAGGGTTTAAACTTACCCCAGACTCCTACACCACTGTAGACGAACTCATCAAAGCTACACGTGAAGACGTGATGCCCGAGTTGGTCCAGGTATACGGTGACCAAGGTTTGACAGGGTTTTTGAAGCTCACTGGAGCTGTAAACAGCGGTGGCTCTTCTGACCAGATCGACTGGTGGGAAGCAGGTCGTCGTCACAGAGCATACTCTGGAATCGACACATCTGGCACAGGTGCTTCTATTACTATCTCTGACGCAACATTCATCGCTAACGTTCAGAAGAACGATGTGGTAATGGACGCAGAGACTGGAACTAGATTCATCGTTCAGGCTGGTGGTGCAACCACATCTACTTCATCTCCTTCCAACGCTGTGTTGGTGAAGATGGATAACAGCCTTGTGGCAACAGGAGACGGAACTTCTTCCTCTACCTTGGTTGTTATCGGTAACATCTACGGACAGGGAACAAACCAGCCTACTGGTTTCACCGATCCAGGGATCGTCCGTTACACCAACCCATACATGATCGTCAAGGATCGTTACGAGGTGAATGGCTCACAAGCCACTAACGTCGGATACGTCAACTTGGGCGGTGGTGACTACCGTTGGTTCATGTACGGAGAGAAAGAAGCTCGTGCTCGTTTTGAGGACAAGCGTGAGTTGATGATGTTGTTCGGCGAGAAGAGAAGCGATACTGCAGGTACTGCCTTGGACAACGCTTTGGCTGGATCTGAAGGTTACTTCTCTGCTATCGAGAACAGAGGTATCGTTGTTCAGAATGCTGCTTCCAACCCAATGGATAGCTTCTCTGAGTTTGACGACATCATCTTGGAACTCGACAAGCAAGGCGCTCCTTCTGAGTACGCTATGTACGTGAACAGAAAGCAGGACTTGGCTATCGACGATATGTTGGCAGCAGGTTTGGCTACTTCTGTTACTGCAGGTTTGCCAGGTCAGTTTGGTTCTTTCCAGAACAACTCAGACATGGCTGTGCAGCTCGGATTTAAGAGCTTTACTCGCGGTGGCTACACCTTCCACAAGCACGACTGGAGATTGTTGAACGATCCAACTATGTTGGGTGCTGCAGACAACAACTTCATTCAGGGTGCTATGGTGCCTTTGAGAACTGTGAACGACGCCCGTAGCGGTGCTTCTGTTCCTGCGCTCTCTATGCACTACAAGGAAGCAAACGGCTACTCTCGTGAAATGGAGCACTGGGTATCTGGTGGCGGAGTCTTGGGTCACACCAACAACGGTGACCTCGGTACCGACCAAGCAGTATTCCACTACCGCTCTGAAGTTGCTCTTTGCGTTCGCGCTGCAAACCAGCACGTAATGATCAAGGGGTAATAGTATTATTCACTAACTATTAAAACCTAATCATTATGAGATTTTTTAGATTCAACGATTCTAATGGCGCTGGCGAGGAGCTTGTTCTCCCCGTAAGTGTAATTAGAGGATTTGACGTTACAGCAGCCGACACCATGCTTATGTACTTTGATGGTATTGGCGCTAAAGACGCAGGTGGTGTTTTAACATTTACTATAACCAGTGGCAAAGCAAAGGATATTTTGAAAGCGTATGTAAACGCAGCATCTTCCTCCTCAAGCAAGTTTATTACTTTTCTTGATGAAGATTCTGGCGATAAGCTTCACGCTGACATTGTTTCTTCTGCAGAAACTAGCCTCTAATAACTAAAATTATGGATAGATACCTATACTGCTCAGACGCTGCAACTGATGCGCAGCTTGTAAGAGTCGACAAAGTAGTCGGTCTTGATGTTCAGTCTGCAACAAGTCTTTTTGTTGCGCACGAGGGCCTCGACGGAATCGACAACGCTGGATTGCTTAAGCTCACTATTACTAGCGGGCAAATGCTTAACGTTCAAAAGGCCATAGTTAACGCTATGAACTATTCTACGGATCCATTTATTGTACTGGCAGACGATCAAACTGGTGAATACCTGCACTCGGGTATTACTGGAGTAACCGCTGTTGGTGTGATTTAATGAATAAAGCGAATGGGTTGGGGAAAGTCCCCAGCCCCTTTGCACTTTCTTTTTAACAAAACAAAAAACAACAAAAATTATGGGACATATTGATGAAATGTTGGTGACGAAAGCAGAGATTGCATCTCTGAGATCACCAGCGTTATACACAAAATCTGAGGTTATCACAGATGATGGTGACGGAACAAGAACACTTACTGTAAATGAAGCAGGAACTGTTTTTCTCGTGGACGACGCAGCCTTGATTCTTATTTTGCCAAACGTTAATGCAGATTTGGTGGGAGCTAAGTACAAGTTTGTTGTCGCCGAAGAGGAAACAACTGCGCTTACAATTAAAACGCAGGGCAACACTCACTTCATGAGCGGCTATGCAGTTGTTACTGCAGACGCAGCAGTGCCTCAGTTGTGGGTGCCAGACGGAGACTCTATGTCTGAGCTGAATCTCAACGGTGGCACTACAGGCGGTAAGGGTGCTGGTGAGACAGGAGACACGGGTATCATTAACGTCATCGAATGCACTTGCATTTCTGGCAACGCTGGTGCCGCTTGGTTTGTTGAGGCTCATCTTTTCGGAGATGGAACTATTGCAACTCCATTTGCAGATCAGTGATAACTGATTGACTGAACTGAGAAAGGCCCTTCGGGGCCTTTTTCTTTTTCCGTATATTTGCGCTACTTTAGTACAATGAACAAGTATTTCATCTTTAGGAGGGAGCAGATCACGTCAGCTAGTGCTACTGCCTCAGACTCTGGTGTTGGCATGAGCCTCTTCGCTGTGCCAGCAGAGAGCGTCGCATATATATCTGCCGCAGAGGGGAAGGTGTTCATCGCATTCAATGACGCCACACTGTACCAAGAGGCCAGACTCTTCGAAGGCGACTCCATAGAGAAGTCCTCAGTTAACGTAGGATGCGCCGTAGGCGAGGAGCTGCAGCTTGTAGAAGACATCGTAAACTTTATCACGGGTGAGACCAAAAGAAACGTCATGAAGTTTGACGTCCTCGAAGACGCTTCTACGTTTAAGCTTGCAGACCTGACAAAGCCAAACAGCGTTGTAACCAAAGTAAAGTCTCGTCCTATAAACATGAACACAGGCAAGGTGTCTACAGGGCCCCTTGATAGCTACGAGGCTTCTACTGGCAACTTCGTGTCTAAGACTACTATCGAAGGCATAGACTTCGGGAACAACATCCCGATCATAGACTACAACCCCACAACCATCTCATCGCTGTCCAACGGGGCTACGGTGTCTACGTGGAGAAACTCTGGGTCTGGCGGTGAGACCTACAATCTTTCTGCTGGTGGGGGTACAACGCCATCTATGGTGACTGCAGCCAACCAAAACAACTTCAGAACAGACGGGGTTCAGATTGCGGATACTGAATACTTTACTATCCCAAGCATAGCTATACAGGGCGACTACACCATATACATGGTTTTGGGTAACTTCAACATTAAAAGGATGTCTGCAATATATGGGGATGCTGATGGTGAGACACTTGGCTTTGCTGGCTCTTACTCGGAGAACGGCGCTGCTACTGCTGTGTCGACTACCGCGAATGAGTTTAGCATAAGACACGACTCTAGGCTGGGCGCGATAGCTTCTGCTACATCTCAGGGACCGCTTATTACAGATGGCGTTGACAGGGATGACGACTATAACGGCTGTCATGTGTTTATCGTAAGGAGAGACGAAGACAGCAACATGTTCTTGCAAAACAGAGAAGGGGAAGTTATCGCTCAGATATCAGGTGTTGCTACGGGTAAGACAACGGAACCTGGGGCTACAGACGGGCAGCTCTTGCTAGAAAGGCTCGGGACAACGAATGAGATAAACTCCGCATACAAGGGCAACATGGCTCGATTTGGTGTTATCTCATCAGACATAGGAACAAACAACGCAGCAAACCTTGCTGTAGACTTATTTAATTTTTATAAAATCTAATTGATCATGGCTCAACAAGCTAGAAGGGCACCTGGACGCCCCAAAAAAACCCAGGAAGCAGTTGTGGAACAGCCTAAACAGGAAGCCCCTGCAGTGGCAACGAAGTCCGTAAAGAAGAGGCCCGTCATCAAGCGTAAAGAAAAGATGACGACCACGGTGGAGTACGAGATTCCAAAAGGAGCTGGGGTTGTGTACATGCTGCCTCAGAAGGGTGTCACCGTATACGACGAAAACAAGGACACTGTTCGTGAGATCAGATACTGCCCCAACGAGCCGTCTATCTATGTAGACGAGCAGAGCGACAACGCCATCAAGGAGTCTGTAGCTTTCAGAGAGGGCAGACTCTTTGTCCCTAAGACAAAGCCAAACCTCAAGGAGTTCTTGGACAACCACCCGTTGAACATGAAGAACAACGGAACTACGTTTAAGCAGGTGGACAAGAAGATGGACGCTGAGGTTAAGATGAACCAGGAGTTCAAGATTACAGAGGCAGTCACTATGGTGCGGGACAAGGACATCAATGAGCTGCTCCCAGTAGCCATGTTCTTTAACGTCAACATCAACTCTCCTGTATCTGAGATCAGATTCAACTTGCTTCGCATTGCAAAGAGTAAGCCTCAGGACTTTATTGACTCGTTTGACTCACCACAGGTGCAGGCTCGATCAATAATCCAGCAGTCGGCAGACTACCAGATCATTGGCATGAAGGAAGACCAGTGTTTTTGGTTTGATTCCAAGTCGATGATAGTGAGCGTGCCAGCAGGCCAAGACGCAATGGACGTCATGGTTAGGTACTGCCTCACAGAAAAGGGGGCGCCAGTGCTGTCCTCTCTAGAGGAACGGCTAGAGCGCCTAGCCTGACGACAGAGCCGCCCTTCGGGGCGGCTTTTTCTTTTTGTATATTTGCTTCATGATAAGCGTATTGGAAACATACAGCACCCTTGTTGAGTATTGCAATAAAGACCAGAAGGGCTTTGTTACACCAAAGGTGTTTAACGCCTTCGCTGCTCTCGCTCAGAAGAAGATATACAACTCGTTCTTCTCGTCCGTGGCTACGGCCAAAGGCGTTAGAATGAATCAGACAGACGGCAGCAGAGAGTTCTCTGCCGACAAGTACATCAAGGAGGATCTGTCTCGCTATATAAGGAAGGTTAGGCTAGAACCGATTTCGAATGGGCAGGTTGGATATACCGACGCAGAGGGCGGCATTGTGAGTCACGATAATTATTCAATTATAGACTCTAACGTATACAAGAAGCCATCTGATATGTCTAGAATCATATCGGTGTCAACGCCTCGAAAGATCCAGTGTGAGCTAGTGTACAATGATGACGACATCAACAACATTCTTAGGAGCAACTTGTCTCGCCCTAGCGTCAACTTCCCCGTGGCCCTTGTGGGTAAAGATCTAGAGATATTCCCAAAGAGCAATCCCTCTGATCCAAACTATCTCATAACCTTGTCTTACTACCGCCAACCTAGATCTATTCATGTAACAGGATACATGGATATATCTGCTGGGGACATAGACTACGAAAACGAACCGTCTTACGTTGAGGCAGGCCCATCAATGCCTGACATCGTGAATTGCAGGGACTTTGATCTTCCCGAGCACTATAAGGCAGAGCTAATTGAAACCATAGCTGGGTACATAGGCATCAGGCTAAGAGACAGTTTGCTTGTCAATAAACCACAGCAATAATGGCTACACCTAGAGAGCAAAACAATACAGGACACAATTATGTGTCGTTGAGAGAGGTCATAGTGGACTTTATGCTTACCATGGGAGAAGACGACTACGCTTCTTCTGCCTCAGAGTACGCTATAAGGAACTTTGGCTTGAGGGGTATACGTGAGTTTGCTTTTGATGTGCAGCCCTCTGTACGGTCCCTTAAGAGATCTATAGACACAACAAACAACACGATTACTCTGCCCGACGACTTTGTTGATATCATCAAGATCGGTGTGGTAGACGACAATGGCACAGTCAGAGCTTTTGCTGAGAATAAGAACATCAACATATCTCAGAAGGTAGAAAGCCCTCAAACAAAAAATCAATCTGCTCAGGTTGGATTTGATGAGTCAACAAGCAAGAAGAACAGAAGGTACGTTGCTGACAACAAGATAGACAACAGGGCTGACGACAAGACGCCTACGAATGCAGACTCAAACAACGAGGACCTTGACTGGTATATCTTTGAGAACTATCTGTATCAAGGTGGTCTTGGAAGGCTTTACGGACTTGGAGGCGGTAAGCTTCGTGGCAACTACAGGATCAACTACGATCAGAATAGAATAGAGATAGACAGCGAGGCTGGCGTCTCTGAGGTGGTCTTGGAGTACGTGTCTGATGCGGCTAGGTCTTCTGACCCTGTGGTTCACGTGTATGCAGAGGAGGCTCTTAGGTCCTATATGTACTACAAGATAATAGAGAGAAAGAGCTCTGTCCCAGCTGGAGAAAAGCAGAGGGCGCGAGTAGAGTATTATAACGAGAGAAGAAAGGCGCGTGCTAGGCTCAGCAACTTCTCTAAGGTGGAAGCCCTTAACGTTATCCGTAGAAACTTCAAGTTAGCGCCTAAGTACTAATGATTGAAAAGAAAAGACCCAGGAAGCTCAACTCTTCGAAAGACTCAAGAGTAAGGGGCGCAGATGAGATGTATGATGCTATGAACATCAACGTCTCTGCAGACTTCAGCTCTACAGATGCTGGCGGTAACGACGGTGTTATAAAGGCTGTTGATGGAAACAGGATTCTATCAAAACTTGAAGGCGCCGAAAATATGGGCGAGATTAGAGTTATAGGGTCATTGCTTGACGACGAAAACAACGTATTGTACTATTTCGTACATGCTACTGAGGCTCAGTATCAAGGCATATACGCCTACGACCCCGATAACTTTTTCCCTGATAGAGGAAATCAAGGTGACGTAAAGGCTATATATAGAACGTCTTTGATGAACTTCCCTTCTGATGGGTTTGTAAAAGGAGATATAGTTGTGTTGTCTAAAAACCACAGTATTTTTGGCGTGCAGTATGACGTGGACCCAGTTCTGTATTTTACGGATAGTGTCAATGAGCCTAGAAAAATACACGTTCTAAACGCATACGAGAACCTTAGGTCTACCACTACTGCCTCCTCTCAAGACGGCGGCCTAGGCCTCAGCGGCGAAGCCTCTCTAGGATTTCGACAAAGGTACGACCTGTACGACACCAAGGACTTCCTTCATGCGTGCCCAAAGACGCCTGTGCACCCCATACAGGCTTCGTTTTCAAATGATCCAGATACAAGGACCTCTAACTTTGAAGGTATATCGGGTATGCAGTTTGCATATCAATACATATACAAGACTGGGGAGGAGTCTGCTTTGTCAACGTATTCCGATATTATTGTACCTCCTGCCTACGTGCAGCAAGGAGCCAAAGGAACAGCGGATTTGTCTACAACAAACATCTGCAACCTTCGGATACCCACAGGTGTAAATATTACTGATGATGCAGAGGCCCAAGCTGCATCTACAACACCATCAGAGGTCATAAATAGATATCTTCCGCGTAACGTATCTAAGATTCGAATATTGATGCGCGAGGGCAACAGAGGTCTTTTTTCTGTTGTAGACACTATTTCTGTTACATCTAACATTACAGCGAAGAGCTCTCCAATACTTTACGAGTTTAGAAACGACAGGGTAAAGAAGGGATTTTCTAAGACGGAAGCACAGAAGCCATTTGATGCAGTACCCCTCGTGGCTGGGGCTCAAACATCGGCTTCAAACAGGATGATGTATTCTGATTACGTTGATGGGTACGACAATGTTGATGTTACCGCTACGGCCACTGTGAATTATGGTTCGCGTCTTGAGGACTTTAAGTCTCTAGATATAAACGTAGTGCCTACCATAGATTTGCTAAATCAACAAAATCTAGGCGTAAATGGGAGGAGAGCTGGATTCTATTTTGACGTAGATGGATTTCCAGAAGACGGGTTGTCTAAAGGCTCTACAGTAGATCTAACCATTACTGTTAGACCCAAAAGAAATTGGCATATATACAACAGCAGAAATTCTTTTCATGGATCTAGACACCTCGGCAACCTTTCTGCGGACAACATAGATCCACACCCCACAAACGATCAAACCACTATAGAGCCATATCAGGTTAGCCCCAACCTTGCTAGTGATGGCATATCTGGGGTGGGCGGAGTTTTTGGTGAGCCAGGAGTTGCTGGGGATCCAGGGGCCAGCAGGTCTAGGACTGATTTAAGTTCAAACCTAGGCCTTAACACTATGTGGGGGGCTAATAACGGAGTCACTGTGGGTGTTGGCTCTCCTCGATGGAAGACTATAGACTCTCAGCATTCGGTAGACATTGTAGGTGGTCAGGTAGAGACCTCACCCTTGGCGGGTGATGATATACCAGGGGTCTACGGAACCTCGCCTGCCAACCCTTTTATCTTGAGAGGTAGGCCGCTGTTGTTTAACCTTTCACTAAGGGTAACATCAGATCTATTTGGACCTTCTTACAAGAAGAGACTTCGGGACTTTATACAAAAAGCTCTTACATGGGATCAGGATAATGTGTCTCAAGCTGATCAATTTGTCAATGGTGTAGGAGATGTTTTTTACAACGGAAACGGAGAGAGTGCATTCCTTAAAATTTTAAACCTTACAAGCAGCTTTGAGTATCAGATAGACGAAGGTCTTGCTGGCGGTGATGCAACCACAACGTCAGAGGAGGCCGTAAGTGGGGCACACACTATAAACGTATCTACGGCAGGTGACGATAGGAAGCATCTTATCATTGCTGTAGGCAATGCTAACCTTATAAACAATAATTCCAGCCCTGAAACCCTGCGTTTTCTGCCTCCGTGCGGTTACATTATTGTAAACAAAGCTAGGCCTAAGTTCTCACTTAGATCCAGAAATGATATATCAAACAACGCCACCTATGGGGTACTGCATCTAAACCTTGACTCTATATCCGATGTAGAGACTCAGACCTGCATACCCTTCGTGGACGCAGAGCTTTGGAAGGACAAAGCCATGGAGTTAAATCCAAATAACGGCGGAAAGAGGGGTCCAGAGAATACCGTGTACTGGGCGGAGCAAGGCCTTGATGATTTTAAAAAAGAGCAAAACTGGGGGCTAAGAGATGCTACTGTGTGGCAGCTTGAGACTATGGTTATAGACAAGTGGTACTGCTACTCTAAAGAGTTTATGGTTAGGAACACAGTGCCTAAATCTATATTCACATCTCTTTACAGCGATTACGCTAGATATCTTAATGGCCCTGCCATTGTGACTCAAGAGCAAATTGACGCTGGGCTTTGGGATAACTTTTTGACGCAGGACGACGATGGGAATGAAATTGGGGTGGTGGTAGGGACGCTCATTACCGAGACAGGTGCTGTTAACCCAGACACTAGCAACGGTGGGGTTTTGAAAAATGCCGCTGTTCTAAAGGAAAACCACATTATAAA
>Ga0181421_1000274_pt1 | contig 14763 bp, 18 predicted proteins | sample 44SPOviralmetaG_FD_130146 | JGI IMG/M metagenome (GOLD analysis project Ga0181421, IMG submission 130146) | Marine viral communities from the oligotrophic San Pedro Time Series (SPOT) site, San Pedro Channel, CA, USA - 44 SPOT_SRF_2013-06-19 | ecosystem: Environmental > Aquatic > Marine > Strait...
CAAAGATACATTAAGAATCGTTTGTCCTGTAAGTGGTGTCCATTTTACAGGACAGAACATTGTAAATGAGGTTTATATGACTGAACAAAAGAAGATCAAGGTTTTTGTAATCTCTGATCACCCTTTCGCTCCATCCGGAGTCGGCACACAAACAAAGTACGTTATCGAATCGTTGCTAAAGACAGGGCGCTACCAATTTGTATGTTTTGGTGGTGCTGTTGAACATAAAAATTATACGCCACAAAAGACAGAACAGTGGGGAGACGATCTGGTCGTATTTCCTGTTAAGGGCTATGGGACTCAAGAGATGGTTCGTTCTTTGATCATCCAGCAAAAGCCAGATATGCTTTGGTTTATGACCGATCCTCGCTTCTATCAGTGGCTCTGGGATATGGAAAATGAAATTCGCGTGCATATTCCAATGATTTACTACCATGTTTGGGACAATTTCCCTCTTCCAAAGTTTAATAAGCCATTTTATGACTCCACAGATGTTATCGCAACAATTTCAAAGGTCACGGATGATATTGTCAGAGGTGTTGCGCCTGATGTCGAGTGTCATTATCTTCCACATGCTGTTGACATGGACATTTTTTATCCCCTTAGCGAAGAACAAAGACTTGAGTTCAGAAAGCAGCAATTAGGCCCAGATATGGAAGACAAATTTGTTTGTTTCTGGAATAACAGAAATGCACGTCGAAAGATGTCTGGCTCATTAATCTGGTGGTTCAATGAATGGGCAGAGAAAGTTGGGCCTGATAGTGTTAAGCTTGTCATGCATACTGACCCCAAAGACCCAAATGGCCAAGACCTAGAAGCCATTATGCGAGAAATTGGTGCAGATGATGGCCGCATTCTTATATCACGCAATAAAGTTGATTCTGGCCAGCTATCTGCCATGTATAATATTGCCGACTGCACCATTAATATTTCAGATGCAGAGGGCTTTGGCCTAGCAACTCTAGAATCGCTTTCTTGCGGAACACCAATTATCGTAAATATGACAGGCGGCCTGCAAGAGCAAGTAACTGATGGAGAAGAGTGGTTCGGTATCGGTATTGAGCCCGCCTCAAAGGCTATAATAGGCTCACAACAGGTTCCTTATATTTATGAGGACCGTGTGTCGAAGAAAGATTTTCACGACGCTCTAGACCGTATGTACGCCCTCTCAAGAGAGGAAAGAAGAGAACTTGGTCTCAAGGGTCGTGGCCATATTGATAACAACTATAACTTTGAAGAATTTTGCACTAAATGGATTGAACTAATGGATTCTATTCACGAGCGTTATGGCTCGTGGGAAGATCGTAAGGGTTACAAGCCATGGCAGCTAGTGGAGGTACTATGAGAAAGAAGATACTGGTAAGAGGCCCGTGCCTTTCACAGTCCGGCTACGGTGAACATGCTCGAATGGTTTTACGTGCGTTACGAACTCGTGAAGATATATTTGACGTTCACATCATTCCAACCGGATGGGGCCATACAGGATGGATTTCTGAAACATCTGATCTAAGATCTTGGATGGATTCCATGATTTTAAAAACTCAAGGCCACCTACAGCAGAAGTTGCCTTTTGACATTTCTCTGCAAGTAACTATTCCCGGTGAATTTGAGAGGTTGGCACCGATTAATATTGGCGTTACGGCAGGGATTGAAACTACAAAGATGTCCCCTGATTGGATTCAAAAATCTAATTTAATGGACAAAGTTATTACCATTTCAAAACATGCAAAATGGTCTTTTGAAAACACTTCTTGGCAAGGTCAGGATGAACATGGTAATCCTGCAACTCTTAGACTAGAGACTCCTGTTGAGGTTATTGGCTATCCTGCTCGGGATATAGAACAAGATGAAGCATTTGAGCTTAACTTAGATACCAAATTCAACTACCTATCAGTCGGTCAATGGGGTCCACGTAAGAACATGGAAAATATGATCAAATGGTGGCTTGAAGAGTGCTGGGACCAGCCAGTAGGTTTGATATTGAAAACTAGTTTCCGCCGAAACAATATCATGGATCGAGAGCATACTAGAAAGCGCCTAGACAATTTAATTAAGTCTGTAGAGCTTGATAAAGAGGAAAGGCAGTGTAGGGTGTATTTGTTACATGGTGATTTAACAGAGCCCGAAATGCAAGCCCTATATGCCAAAATGGATTGTATGATCACCGCAACACATGGTGAAGGATTTGGATTGCCCATGTTTGAATTTGCACTTCATGGAAAACCCGTCATCGCCCCAGATTGGTCTGGGCACCTAGACTTTCTAGTCAATGGTAAAAAGAAGCCGGGTTTTATGCCTGTAAAGTACGACATTCAGCCGATTGAAAAAAATGCAGTTGTCCAAAATACTCTGATACCAGAATCTATGTGGTGTTATCCTCAGGAAGGATCTTTTAAGCAGCGTCTTCGACAAGTTCGTAAGAGTGATAAATGGCTAAAACGTGCCCAAGAGCATGTTAGCTACATAAAAGAAAACTTTAGTGAAGAAAACATCAACAAAAAGTTTATCAGTGCAGTGTCATCCGAAGATGCCCAAGATTTAGATAGCTGGTTTGAAGAACTGTCAAAAAATGTAGTTGAGCATGAGTAGAACTCTTTTTATTGCTGATTACTTTGTTGAGCAAATTCTTGGTGGCGGGGAGCTTAATAATGACGTATTGATAAGCTCTCTTCGCTCTCAAGACATAGCAATAGATTGCAAAAATAGCCATCAGGTAAAAGAATTAGATATTGAGAAATATGATAATTTTATTGTGGCCAATTTTGTAAATCTATCAGAAACAATAAAAGGCTTACTACAAAGTAAGAAATATATTATCTACGAACATGATCATAAGTACCTAAAGAGCAGAAATCCTTCAAATTATGAAAATTACATTGCACCTGAAGATCATATAATTAATCGTGATTTTTACAAAAACGCTATGGCAATCTTGTGTCAATCTTCATTTCATGCAGACATAGTACGCAAGAATTTAAAGTTGTCAAATATTATTAGTTTAGGTGGCAATCTCTGGACCGAAGAGCAATTTCAGTTACTTGAAAAGATGTCTACTGTCGAAAAGAAAGAAAAACATGCAATCATGAAGTCTTACACTGAACATAAAGGCACAAGAGAGGCACAACAATACTGTAACTCTTTGGGGCTTGAACATGTGCTGATACCACCTCAATCATCAAATGACTTTATTAAAGAACTTGGTCAATATAAAACACTAGTGTTTTTTCCTAAAACACCAGAAACACTTTCGAGAATTGTTGTTGAGGCAAGAATGATGGGTATGTCAACTAAGACAACAAATAATATAGGCGCAATTCATGAAGATTGGTTTCAGAAAAAAGGTCTTGATTTAATTAATTACCTAAGGTATAATAAGAAAAAAGAAATTATCAATACGATTTTGGAAACTTTATATGAATAATCATTTTAAAATTATAATACCATTTTACAATGTAGAAGAATGGATTAAAGTTTGTATAAGAAGCGTGAAAGCGCAAAATTATCAAAACTTTCATTGTATTTTAGTAGATGATCTATCAACCGATAAAAGTGCAGAGATTGTTGAAGAAGAAGTAAAGAATGACTCTAGATTTACTTTTATAAAAAATACTGAGAAAGCCTATGCTTTAAAGAACATATATGACGCGATTAGCTTCTCTAATCCTGATGATGAAGATATTATTGTTACTCTTGACGGAGACGATTGGTTCGCAAATGCAAATGTGCTTAATCTGTTGAGCAATACATATAATGAAAAAGGATGTTGGATAACATACGGCAGTTATGCAGAATACCCTAGTGGGAAGAAGGGAAAGTTCGCAAGACAAATTCCAAAGCAGGTTATCGACTCTCAAGCTTATAGACAAAGTGAGTGGTGCTCATCGCACTTACGCACTTTTAAGTATCGTTTATGGAAAAACATAAAAAAAGAAGATCTTTTAGACAACAAAGGTAATTTCTATCAAATGGCATGGGACTTAGCTTTCATGTTCCCAATGCTTGAGATGTCAGGGGAAAGGTCAGCCTACATAGAAGAGATTTTATATGTTTATAATAGGGCCAATCCCTTAAATGACGACAAGGTAAATCACAGACAGCAACTGGCAATTGAAGATGAAATAAGAAGAAAGCCTGTCTATAATAGCTTGGAGGAAATGTGATAACTTGTAATGTCTTAGGTCCTAGTAATATTGACGGACAGTATCTAGCAGGTCTAGGAAATCAGATGTTTACCATAGCCACTACTTTAGCATTAGCTATAGATAATCAAACGACGGCTATCTTCCCAGATCTAAGAAACAGAGAGTGGTATGGTAGTTATACTGATAATGTTTTTAGAAACTTAGAAGTATCTGGGGACAAATCTTTTGTCAGGCGTAACTACAATCAGCCAGGGTGGAAGTATCAACAGATACCTTATGTTAGTAACTTGTGCTTGAATGGATATTTTCAATCTTACAAGTTTTTTGAACACAGAAGGGAACAAATATTAGATATATTTTCTGCCCCCGATGACATAACAGCGTACATAAAAGACAAATATTGTAATATTTTTGAGCTAGGAGAGTTCGTTGCGGTTCATGTTAGAAGAAATGATTACTTAACACCAACTTTGAGCCAGTACCACCATGCACAGCCTGTAGAATATTATCTAAAAGCCATGTCATGTTTTCCCGATGGAACCAATTTTGTGTTTTTTAGTGACGACATACAATGGTGCAAAGATAACTTTGGTGGCGACAATATACATTTTATTGAAAACCAAACTGATGTCGTTGATTTATATTTTATGTCTATGGCGACTCACAATATCATCGCTAACTCTACATTTTCATGGTGGGCAGCTTGGCTGAACAGGAATAAAGACAAGCGAGTCATTGTTCCAAAGAAATGGTACGGACCTAGAAACGCTCACCTTGAGGATAATGATTTAATACCTGATGAATGGGAGACCATATAAATGAAAGCTGCAGTTCTTACAATCGGCACCGGAAAGTACATAGATCTTGCTGAACGCCTACATGAAAGTGTTCGCAAGAATTTCATGAAGAACCACGAAGTAGATATATTTTTGTTTACAGACTCGGAGAAAAAGTTCCCAAATGACGTGAAAGTATATCACACTCCTCGGCTAGGCTTTCCCGGTGACACACTATATAGGTATCATTACTTTTTGAGAGCAGAAGACGAATTAAAAAAATATGATTTTCTATTTTATCTGGACGCAGATGTTTATGTCGAAGCTCCAGTGGGCGATGAGATTTTAAGTGATCTTGTGGCAGTAGAGCATCCCGGTTTTTATGGCAAAAATAACGGTACTTTTGAGAGACGCACAAGTTCAACAGCTTGTGTCGATGATAGTATAACTAGGCCCTACTTTTGCGGCGGCGTTCAGGGTGGAAGAACAGAGAATTACCTGAGTGCGTGCAAAGTTATTGCTAACAATATTGACATTGATGACTCTAACAAAATTATGGCAATTTGGCATGATGAATCACATTGGAACCTATACTTGTCAAAAAATCCGCCTACACTATCTCTTGATCCTAGATACCTCTACCCAACTGATGCTTTTTTTCCTTGGGTAGTGCATTTTAAAAAAGATAGAAAAATTATTACCGTCGAAAAAGACGAGAAGGAAGTAAGAGGCGAATGAGCTTTGAAGAAGACTATAAAAACTTTTTAAAACAAAAGCGAGTTGCTATTGTTGGGCCTGCTAAGACAGCCATTTCATTAGATCAAGCTGATTTGATAGACTCTTATGATGTCGTAGTTCGCTTAAACAACATGTTGGCATCCGAAAAAGACCACTCCAGCAAGATTGGTAAAAGAACAGATGTTGTTTACGCCACATTAGATGATCCACCTATGGCTATAGTACAACAATGCATACAGAATAACGTAAAGTATCTTTCTTCTTCATACCCAGAACAAGAATGGTTTTTTCTTCAAAGGATGAAAAGAAACGTAGATTTTTTAAAAACAATAGCGAATTTTAAAACCGTTACTATACCAGAACACCCATACTTTGATATAAAACATAAGATAAAGTCACGACCAAATACTGGGTTCTCTGCAATAATTGATCTACTAGATTCTCAACTATCGGAATTGTATATCACTGGTATTGATTTTTATAGAAGTGCGACTTTGGGCGGCGGCAACGGATATTATGATGGCTACGTCTGTCAATGGACTGAAAGAAAGAGTATGGACTTTGTTCACACCGGGTATGATGGCCCGGATAGACATGACCCTGATGAGGCTTTTCGCTATTTTAAGCATGAAATATTTGCAAAAGACAACAGGATCAAGGCAGACCCATTCTTAGAGAAATTTCTCAGAGAAGAAAAGTATGAAAATTTAATTGATGTCCTTGACAACTAATAAAAATAAGTTATTTTGATACAAAAGGAAGGAATACTAATGGTAGATATTGAAGATTTTGATAAAAAGTTTAAGACCATCGTCTCAACAAAAGAATTTGCTCAAGCGAAAGAAATGTTTAAGAAGGCTGAGTATGTTTTTTATTTTGGGCACGGTGGAAACATGTCTATAGCTGAGCACGCAGCCATAGATACATCTAGGCTAACTGATAAGAATGTATTTGCTCCGGGCGGAGGTGTTATTGTAACATCAATACAGGGAGATACTAATTTTAACGACTGGATGATGAATTGGTTAGATATTAGAACTCGGGGCCTTGATAAATCAAAGTGCTTAGTTATTGGTCTGTCCTGTTCAACAACAGGGGCTTCTTCCAATTGTGTCGCAACTGCGCTAAATTGGGCCGCTGAGAAAGGCATACCATCAGTGCTATGGGCTGCTGCCCCTAAAGAGAAGGGCATTGACGATAGAGTAGTTCAGGTAATACAGTATGCAAAATATTATCATACATCTGAAATATTATCACTGGCAATGACGTATGAAATGATACACTCCGCAGGGTTTGAATGTCCTAGCATAGCTAAAAAGGCTCACACAAGAAGATTTGAAACTCTAGGGATAGAGCAGGAAACCAAATCAGGACAGGTTGTTCAAAACAAACCAGAGGAAACAAGCGTTTCAGACCAGCATGTCCCCCCCGGAATGGAAAGTCAATTAAACAATCTTGCAATTGATTTTGATGGCGTGATTCATACTTTCGATAAGGGCTGGCACGATGGGACTTGCTATGGTGATCCAAAGTCTGGTTCTCTTGACGCGATCAAGAAGTTGTCAAAGAACTGGAACATAATTGTATTCTCTGCCAAGGTCAGACCTGACAGACCTTTGGTGAATGGCAAGACAGGACTTGAGCTTGTTACAGAATGGCTTGCCAAGCATGATGTCTTGCAGTATGTCAGCGACATTACTCATGAAAAGCCAAGGGCACAATTTTACATTGATGATAAGGCAATACACTTTGATAACAATTGGTCTGATATAATTGGGAGGCTTAGTTCATGAAGAAGCATATTACTGCTGTTATTCCCGTTCGCAAAGGCTCGCAGCGGGTCAAAAATAAGAATACAAAGAAATTCTCCAACTCTACTCTTTTAGAGATAAAGATCAAACAATTAAAAAAGCTTAGTAACTTGGATAAGATTGTTGTTAGTTCTGACTGCGAAAATATGTTATCTATTGCTCGCGACCTTGGGGTACATACCCATGTCAGAGAAGAATACTATGCAAGCTCTGAGGCGACTAACTCAGAGTTCTTTAAAAATCTTGCATCTTCTATGCCCGGACAGAATATTATGTATTCACCAGTAACTTGTCCACTGATTTCCTTGGAAACTTATGAAGAGTGTATTGATTTATTTCAAAGTCAAGATGTAAATAATGTCGTAACTGTTGCCCCTGTAAAGCATCACATGTGGTTGGACGGTAAGCCTATCAACTACGACATAAGAAAATCTCCAAACAGTCAAGATCTGCCCGACATATATCAAATAACCTACGGGGTTTGTTTATTATCAAAGCATGATATGATAGAACATTCTAACGTCGTAACCAGAACTCCCACCTTCAAAGTTTTAAACGAGATTGAATCAATTGATATAGACACAGAGTTTGACTTTATGGTCGCGGAGATGGTTTACAATAAACTAGTAGGGGCGCAAGTTGTTAAGAAGTAAGTGCTTAGTATGTCACGGTAAAAACTTAAAAACCATCATAGATCTAGGTAATCATGCCTTTGCCGACACCTTTGTCCCACCAGAGAAGGTGTCGGAGCCCCTTGTAACACACAAGCTTTCTTGTATGATGTGTGAGGATTGCGGGAATATCCAGACCGCAGTTAAAACAGATCCATCTGACAGGTATTCTTTGTTTGATTATTCGTATACTTCTTCAAATTCCAATGTTTCTCGAAAGCATTGGACAGACTATTCAGATGAAGTGGTATCAAAATCTGGACTACAGGTAGGGTCTTTTGTGATTGAAATAGGCTCTAATGATGGATTTTTATTAAAACAGTTTAAAACGCGCCATGATTGTAAAGTTTTAGGAATTGATGCTTCTCCGCATGTATCATCTATTGCTGCTGAAAATGGGATAGACACCGAAGTTAGTGTTTTTGATAGATCATTTTCTAAACATGTGGTCGAGAATTATCAAAAAGCTGATCTTGTAATTGCAAACAATGTTTTTAATCATTCCGAAGACCCTCTTGACTTTGTTTTAGGGGTATCGGAGCTTTTAAAGCAGGATGGGACATTCGTTTTTGAGCTTCCATACTGGAAATGCGCTGTAGAATCAGAAAAAATAGATCAGATTTATCATGAACACGTCACGTACTTCACAGTCACGATGGCAGAAAAATTGCTTGCAAGAGCAGGTCTGGCCATAGCAGATGTCAATGTTGTAGATTATCACGGGGGCTCATTGCGAGTACACGCTAGAAAAGCCCCATCAAAGACTTCAGACACTGTAGGGCGTTTAAAAGAAGAGGAAAAGAGTCTTGACTTGTTTGAGATTAGCACATATTCAAAACTTTTTGAAAGACTACAAAATAAAAAGTTTAATTTCCTCAAAAAGATATATGAATTAAAAGCCGCAGGAAATTCAATAGTAGCTATAGGTGCGGCAGCAAAAGGAAACACGTTTTTAAACTTTTTAAATCTTGATAATTCCGTGATTGATTGTGTGACGGATACTTCGGAGCATAAAAAAGGCAAACTTACTCCACTTAGTTCAATCCCGATTTATGGTGATGAAATTCTTGGTAAATATGATGATGTTTATGCTATAATCTTATCATGGAACATCTCAGATAAACTTAAACAAAAACTACGTGAAATAAATCCTAGAATAGAATTTCTAGTTTTTGATGATTTTTAAATGGAGGTACATATGAAAAAGAGAAATGTTTGGGGCGGAGCCTTCGGGGATCTGGAGTTGCATGAGGACAATAGAGGTAAAATTGCCGATATATTTTATAAATCTAGCATAGACCATGTAGCAATAGTTGAATCAAAAGCCGGTGCCATTAGAGGCAATCATTATCATAATGTTTCCACACAGCACATGCTTATAACAAAGGGAAGTTTAGAGTATTGGTATAAGCCTTTGAACTCTGATCAAGAAGCTAAATGCATCTTACTTTGCGAAGGAGATGTGGTTTCCACTCCGCCTCTTGAAGTCCATGCACTCAAGATCGTTGATGATAATGAGTTTATTGTATTTAGCGAGGGCCTTAGAGGTGGTAAGGACTATGAGAGCGATACAGTAAGAATTGATGGAAACATAATTGGACAGTTTAAGAATGAGCACTGAAGTAAAATTACATCTTGGTTGTGGCCACAGGTTTTTACCGGGATTTATCCACATAGATCAAGACAAGCTAGATCATGTTGACCATGTTCGGGACATTAGCGATTTATCAATTTTTGATGATGATTCGGTAGATGAGATATACTCATGTGGTGTGATAGTATATTTTGACAGAATAGAGGTCGTTAAGGTACTGACTGAGTGGAGAAGAGTCCTTAAAAAAGGTGGTAGGCTTAGGGTCTCCATAGCCGATTTTGAAAAGATGGTTCAAGTTTATCTTGAAAGCGAGAAGAGGCTTGAGTCTAGAGGTATTTTGGGACCATTGTTTGGCCGTTGGGAGATAAATGAAGGAACCGTGATATATCAAAAGACCACTTATGATTTTAAATCTCTGAAGGCCGTGCTCGAAAATAACGGCTTTACCAATGTACGGACATATAGATGGCAAGATTTTTTACCCCAAGGGTATGATGACTATTCGAGAGCGTATATCCCCCACAAAGATGAGACAGGGCTTCATCTTTCTCTAAATGTGGTTTGCACAAAGGAGGAGTGATGAAGGGTATAACAAAACAAGTTTTAAGTAAGGACTGTTGGTGGCCACCGGGTTACCGACCAAAGCACCATAAGATCGTTATGGCAGATCTAAACAAAATAACTGATTCAATTGTTGATGCAGTAGATCAAGCTAATAGAAGAATAATTTCGTTAAAACCAACGCTGGTAAAAGATACGCCCCATTATCAGTATGCTCTTGGTAACAAGAAGCCGTATGAGGAATATCTAGCCAAGTGCAAGCATATTACATGGGCTAGAGCAGCCATCAGTGAAGAACACTTGGAATTACAATTTATGTTTGATAAGTTCGACAAAATACTTAATAGCGATGATGCGTATCTAGACTCGCCGTATGAAGATAGGTACATCATTGTGAATGGTAGAGGGCAGATTATTGATGGTCTGCACAGGTCTGTTTCACTGCTAGTTAGCGGGATAGAAAAGGCACCTGTGGCTTTGGTATAGGAGTTATAATGTTGTTGCCTTTAGTAAATGATGAAAAAAAGTTTATAGTTTTCTGGAATGCAAAAGCAGGATGCACAGCAGTTAAACGATGGTATCTAGGCACGATTGGAATTGACCCGGACACCGTGAATCCTCATAAGTTTTTAGCAGCTAGGGCGTCCCGCCTAAGCTCAGCAGATATTCAAGAAAACTACAAAGACTATTATAAATTCATAGTTTGCAGAAACCCGTGGAAGAGGATTGTTAGCTACTACAAAAATAAAAAAGTTGATGTTGGATGGAAAAATAAAACTTGGCCAATTGACACTAGGATTGCTGGAATGAACACGGAAAGTTTCACATTTAAAGAGATCGTCGATTTTGTTTGTAGCACACCCGATTTGTTTTTAGAGCAACACATCAGAAGTCAAACTAGTGAAATAAACGACATCAAGTTTGATAAAATTGTTAAGTTAGAAAACTTTTCAAGAGATATGGCAGAGGTCTGCGATACGCTCAATATTGAATATCGAAATTTTTCAAACCCAAATAAAACTAGAGAGACAACAAACAAAATAGAAGCATTTAACCTAAGGCCATCTGAATTTAACGAATTAAATATGCCGTCTTATGAATGTTTTTATGACGATGATCTTAAAAGTATGATAGCTGATAAATTTAAAAATGATATTGAATACTTTGATTACAAGTTTGAGGACTAAAGATGGAAAAGATATTTTCAAAATTAGATAAAAATGTTTTACTTCACACAGTTCACAAGCTCTCAGACACAAGCCAAAGCAGGCTCGATCTGTGTCCTGAGGAAGAGTATTTACAAGTTTCGACGTTTCGCTTAGCAGAGGGAAGAACTTTTAGGCCACACCAGCATGTTAAGTGTGAAAAGGTTACTGACATCACTCAAGAATCGTGGGTCATTATTAAAGGGAAAGTAAAAGTTCTCTTATATGATACTGACAAGACGCTCCTAGCCGAAAGAATCTTGACGCAGGGTGATTGTACGATTACGTTTAGAGGCGGCCACAACTACCTTTGCTTAGAGGAAGATACTATAGTTTATGAATATAAAACTGGACCGTATTTTGGACAAGAAAAAGATAAGGAGTTTATAGATGTATAATAAAGCAAAAGTTACTCTCTATCAAAATTCTTTAGGTCCAAATGTTTATGGAGATTTGTTTACGGCAGACAGTAATCACGAGGTTGCCGCCTATGTAGATGGTGCCATGAAGCAAGCAGCAGCCCACACCCACGCAAAAAAAATAGCAATTTTAGTTGAGCCAATAGTTGTTTTACCGCACCTGTATAATTGGATTGTGCATAATCATGAATTGTTCGATATGGTACTTACACACAATAAAGCACTAGCAAGTACGCATGAAAAATTTAGATATTATCCAGTTTGGCCTAGAATTTGGATACCAGAGCAAGACAGGAAGTTGTATGCAAAAACAAAAATGGTATCAGCAATATTCTCTAAGCAAAACATTACTGCTGGTCATAGAATAAGGCACCAAATTGCAAATAAATTCTCAAGAGAGATAGATTTGTATGGCAGAGCTTACAAAGAAGTTGACGTCAAGACTGAAGGTATAGCAGATTACCGATACCATGTGGTTGTCGAAAACGAACAAAATGGGTACGCCAGCGAAAAAGTTAACGACTGCTTTTGTTGTGGTAGTATGCCAATTTATTGGGGCAGCAAAGAATCAAATATCTTCGATTACTATGATAGCGAAGGGATTTTGATATTTGAAAACCTCTCGCAGCTAAGAGATATATTAGAGAATGTTGTTTCTGAGGAGCACTACAATTCAAAACTACAGGTAGTACATGATAACTTCTTAAAAGCGAAGAATCTCACGCTGGACCAGATGTACTGGGAAAATGGAATAAATATTTTTTTTAAAGATAATGGAGCATTAAAAAAATGAGCTTTGAGGCTGTAACTAAATTTGAAAACGAAGTGGCTAATTTTTTTGGTAGTCCATATGCAATTGCCGTTGATAGCTGTACTCACGGTCTAGAGCTTTGTATAAGACTTCAGAACTTAGATTCCATAACAGTCCCCAAGAGAACATATATATCTGTTCCATTTTTAGCCAATAAGCTGCAAATTGGTCTACACTGGAGAGATGAAAATTGGCAAGATTTTTATCATTTAAATGAGGGTCCAAGAAAGATATATGATGCTGCCGTTTTGTGGAAGCAGGACAGTTACATCGAAAACTCATTCATGTGTGTCAGTTTCCAGTACAGGAAGCATTTGAGCTTAGGAAGAGGCGGAATTATATTGACAGATAGTAAAGAAGATGCTATAATATTGAAAAAGATGTCTTATGATGGAAGATTACCAAATGTTCCTTGGCGAGAGCAGAATATAGATACTTTTGGATACCACTATTATATGACACCTGAGGTTGCCACGCTGGGACTAGATAAGCTCCCGAAAGCAATTGAGAGCACGCCAAAGAAGTGGGTAGTTACTGACTGGCCCGACCTTACAAACATGGAGATTTTTAAATGACTAAAAAAGCACTTATAACTGGCATAGCGGGACAAGATGGCAGCTACCTCAGCGAGCACTTACACTCGCTTGGGTACGAAGTTCACGGAATAATACGTCGTCACTCCGTGGCTGAAAACCAAAACCACCGCTTACATAAGCACGGTTTGAGTGATGAAATACACACCCATTATGGGGATCTATTGGATTATCCTTCACTAGTAAGGATCATGAATGAGGTAAAACCAGACGAAATTTACAACCTTGGGGCTATGAGTCACGTTAGGGTTAGTTTTGATATGCCGTCATTTACAATACAAACAAACGCACTCGGTGTTCTGCACATGTTGGAAGTGTATAGAACTATTTGTCCGGAGGCCAAGTTCTATCAGGCTAGTTCCTCTGAGATGTTTGGTAACTCAGTTGATGAGGACGGCGTGCAGAGACTCACAACTCCTATGAACCCTGTTAGCCCGTATGGGTGTGCAAAAGTTATGGGTTACAACTTAGTTAGACATTATCGTCATGCGTATAAGTTACACGCTTGCAATGGCATATTATTCAATCACGAATCACCTAGAAGAGGCTCTAACTTTGTGACCAATAAGGTTGTTAAATCCGCTGTTGAGATTAAAAAGGGTTTGAGAGACAAGCTAGAGTTAGGAAACCTAGACTCCTATAGAGATTGGGGGCACTCCAAGGATTACGTGAGAGCTATGCACATGATATTAAACCATGACACACCAGATGAATTTATAGTAGCCACTGGCCAAACTCACTCAGTCAGAGATTTGTGCGATGTAGTGTTTAGCAAGCTGGGAATGAATTATCAAGATTATGTGGTCCAGAACGAGAAATATATGCGCCCGGAAGAGCTAAAATATTTAAAGGGCGACTCCTCAAAAGCAAGAGAAGTGTTGGGGTGGCAGCCTGAGTATACTTTTGAGTCCATGATGGACGAAATGATTGAAAGGTGGGAGAGAGAGTTGTGAAAATCTTTTTCACTGAATGTAATTTTAAAAATGAAATAAAAGATATTCTATAGGAGACAAAAATGAATAAAGAAATGTATCTTTCTGATGAAGCAGTCGGGGCTGTAATGATGGCCCTCCAAAAGTCCCTTATGGAGCAAACTGATATTGTTCCAACTTTGAAGGGATTCAAGTTCCGTCTCTCCGAGGCAGGACTTATGATTATGAATCCTCCTATTCTTCGTGTGGCACACGATGAGGAAGAGGATGCCGAGGTATAGTTACTGGTGCGACCTTTGTGGTGAGTTATCCACAGCGGTTCATGGAATGAGCGAACGTCTTCACGACTGCGAAAGTTGTGGAGGCGTTAACTCTTTACACAGAAAGCCATCAATCGGATCTTTTCAGAAAAAAGATTTGCAAAAGCCCGGTGAACTTGTTAAAATGTATATAGAAGAGACTCGTCAATCAGTTCGTGAAGAAAAGCGACAACTAACTAAGGACTATGAC
>Ga0181421_1000277_pt1 | contig 14676 bp, 16 predicted proteins | sample 44SPOviralmetaG_FD_130146 | JGI IMG/M metagenome (GOLD analysis project Ga0181421, IMG submission 130146) | Marine viral communities from the oligotrophic San Pedro Time Series (SPOT) site, San Pedro Channel, CA, USA - 44 SPOT_SRF_2013-06-19 | ecosystem: Environmental > Aquatic > Marine > Strait...
TAATGGAACTGCATTTAAAACGGTTAGTAGCAGTACAGCAAGTAGTAGTACTCCTAGCGGAAGTGTTACTGGTGACCTTTGGTGGGATACCACAAACGGACAGCTCAAAGTTTATAATGGATCGGATTTTACAACAATTGGTCCATCATTTACAAGTGGTACAGGAACATCAGGCGCAATTGTTGAAACAGTTACAGACACTGGTGCATCGGATCATGTTGTTGTAAAATTATATACAAACAACGTATTAGTTGCTACAGTATCCAAAGATACAACATTCACTCCGCAGAGTAGTATCTCAGGATTTGCTACAGTTAAGCCAGGTATCCAACTTTCAACAAGTGTAAGTGGAAACAAATTCCAAGGTACAGCAACAGACAGTGACGCACTAGGCGGCGTTGCAGCAGCAAGTTTCTTACGCAGCGATGCAAGTGATTCAACTAGTGGCGTACTAAGTGTTCTCAATGACACAGGCTTGGTTGTTGGTGTTGACAGTGATTTAACAATTGGTGTCAGTGGTAGCGATGTAAGTATTAGTAATGCTAAAAGCGATGGTGATATCCTTGTAAAAGTTAATGATGGCGGCGTTGTTTCAACTGCAATGACATTTGATGGCGCAACAAACAGAGTGCTTGTTGCAGGTGCACCAAGCGATGCCTTGGGTGTAGCAACCAAAGCATATGTTGATAGTTCAGTATCAGGCAGTGGCGCACTTCCACTAAGTGGTGGCACAATGACAGGCAACTTGCTTGTAAGTGGCACAGTAAACTTTGGTAGTAGCGGTAATAGAATTGCAACAGTGTTTGCAACAACATTTAACGGTACATCAACTGCCGCACAATATGCTGACTTGGCGGAAAACTTCCGTCCAGACGCACAGTATGTTCCAGGCACAATTGTTGCACTAGGCGGCGCAGAAGAAATTACAAGCGTAAATGAAGAATTATCTAGTAACGTATTTGGTGTTGTTAGTAGCAAACCAGCATATTTGATGAACAGTGCGCAAGAAGGCGGAGCACCAGTTGCTGTTGCCGGTCGTGTGCCAGTTAGAGTAGTTGGAATGGTAAATAAAGGTGATAGACTTGTTAGTGCAGGTAACGGCATGGCAAGAGCTGCACAAGCAGATGAATCAATCACAGCATTTAACGTACTAGGCAGAGCTATCGATTCCAAATCAACAATGGAAGAAGGCACCGTTGAAGCCTTTGTTACAATAAACTAATCGGAGAATAACATAAATGGCTTATACAAGTGGAGATACCATCCTTGATGATCACTATAATGATTTTGCTACATCAGTAAACGCAATATGGGGTGCTGGAACCGGTGATGCTGGTTATGGACAGAGTACAACAGTCAGTAGTGTTAGTGCAGGTGCAACAATTACCGCAGCACAATGGGCAACATTGCTTTCAAGAATGACAAGTATAGGATCGCACCAAGGTACAAGTATTACTAGTATTAGTAACCCAAGTGCAGGTGATACAATTGCTGCATACACAGCACTAGCATCAAACATTGCAACACTCACCACAGCGAGATTAAGTGTACATGCTAGAGACAGTATTGCAACAACTGCAATTGCTACAACAACTACACTTACAGGCACTATTGAACAGCGTGGAACATGGGCATGGGGTAGTACAGACCAAGCACGTTATTTCTTTAACGCTGGCGGACGTATTAGCATAAGTTGGGCTCTAAGTGGACATACTAGTGACAGTAAAGCAAACAACTGGGCCGCACTAGCAACTGCATGTGGCACATACCAGGTTACTGCACAAGCATCAGGCAAGAGTGGTGGATCAGGATCTACTAACATTAACGGCACCAACTTTGGTTGGCATGATCTAACAGGTTCATATCAAACTGTATTCCGTCAGTATGAGGATACAGGCCCATACACAGCAAGTTATATTCAGTTAGATCTGTACAAATCCAATGAGAGTGTGCTGGCGCGAAGTTACTGGGTTGACGGTGCTGCTGATCAGACATCATATAACAAATCAATTTATAACGTACAAGACCAAGTTGATGGTACTAAGACAACAACCATGGGTCATGAAGAGCCAACTACAACTCATATCAGTGACACCTGGGGCAACGGCCCATCACAGACTGTAAACGCTACAGGCTAATAACAAACAAAATTATAAAAACATTGACAGGACCTTCGGGTCCTGTTATAATATCAAGTATGGAAAATCTAGAATCATATGCTCGTGAAAGATTCGAGCTCGCCCGACAAAAACAAACTCTAAAAGAGCAACAACAGCAAAGACTCACTGTTACATATAACGGTGGGCTATTCCGTGTTGACATGACCTTGCTTAACTATTTGTATATGAAAAATGCAAATGCAGGGTTGTTTCAACAAAGCACTAAATGCATTATACCAGATAGTTATGATACGCCAATTGAAATTGACTGTGTAGAACTTGTAAAACTATGTGATGCTCGTTGGAATGAAGTACACAATGATTGGCACAATGAATACACTGAACTAAAAACAAAACGCAAAGCAGGTGATGTTGAAGTCTAAAGGCGTACTATTACTCTACAGCGAAAGCGCACAGTTAGATTATAAACGTCTGGCTGACATTGCAGCACGACTAGCAGAAAACTATTTAGATGTGCCTGCTACAGTAGTCAAAATAGATCCTGTACAAAAAAACTCTAGAACATTTCGCTATGATGATGGTGTTGAAACTACAGAATGGAACAACATAGGACGTTTTAGTGCATATGAACTTAGTCCATATGATGAAACATTGCTCATTGATACAGACTATTTTGTACAATCAGACACACTAGCAAACTACTTTGGCAGCAATCACGACTTTGTTTGTCATAATAGCAGTTGGGATATTACAGGCAATGAAGTTTTTAGACATGACCGCTTCCTACAAAATGGCGGCAGTGGATTTGAAATGCGCTGGGCAACAGTATGTTACTTTAAAAAGTCAGCACATGCACAGCGTATATTCCGTGCTTGGCATATGGTATATGAAAACTATGCGTACTACAGCAAACTATTTGGATTTAAACTGACTCCGTTTCGCAATGACTTTGCACTTAGTATTGCACATCAGTTATGTAATGGTTATGCAAATACCACAACTTTTGATTATGCATTACCTGCACTCAGCACCACAGACAGTGTAATAGATTACAATGACAGACGCTGGCTTATAAAGTACAATTACAAAAATTCACATAACGTATTGCGCTACACAGGTGACTTACATGTAATGAACAAACGTTGCGTATTGAACACAGATTTACATAATAAATTATGGAACAGCGTATGAGAGATAAAACTCGTGAACAGGGATATTTGACTTTTGCGCAAGGCGAGCAGTATTTGCAGTGTGCCTACCTGCTTGCACTCAGTGTCAAAACTTATTGCAAGGTAAACGACTTTGCAGTTGTAGTGGATACAGCAACAACAGTACCAAAGCATATGCACAGTGTATTTGACGAAGTTATTACTATAGATACAATGGCACCATTTGCCAATGAATGTTTAGCATGGGAACTAACACCCTTTAAAGAAACTTTCAAAGTTGAAAGCGACATGCTTGTTACAAGTAACATTGATCACTGGTGGGCAGGCGCAAGACTTAAGAATGTTTGCTTTACTACGCAGGTGCGCAATTACAGAGGCGAAGTTGTTGAGGATAACCATCACAGAAAGATGTGGAAAGAAAACAATCTATGCAATGCTTACAATGGCTTTATGTATTTTAGACATTGTACAGAAACAAAACAGTTTTTTGATACTTGTAAACAAGTACTAAGCAACTTTGACCTATACAAAACAAGTGTGCTAAGTAATTGTAGACACGATGCGGCAGACACAGATGTTTTTATGAGCATTGCTGCAACAGAGCTAGGCAGTGAGAACTTTTATGTTCCTACACTAGATTATCCTACTTTTACACACATGAAGCAACATATCAATAAGTTTGGTACAGACGATTGGCGAGATGCGTGTAGTTGGGCACTAACAGATGATATGATTTTTTGTGTAAATGGTTATGCACAAACTAGACCATTTCATTATTTTCACAAAGATTTTTGTACAACGGAGTTAATAGCGAGATATGAGCAACGCATTTTTTGAAGTAGCAGACATGATGAAAGCAACGCCGCCACCTGAGATTCGTTTGTATTACGATGCAGAAGGTGCTATAATAACTCGCGAGTATGTACAAAAATCACAACAAGAAGATCGTGCATACATTGTTATTACACAGGAACAACTTGATGATATAGGACCATATCATTGTGTTGTTGAAAACGAACTAGTAAAGATTATTCCAAAAACACGGCACTGGTATTTAGAACAGAGCGAACTATCGAGGAACCCTTATGTCAAAAGTTGATGTAGCAGATTTAGACTGCATTTATCTCAGTTACGATGAACCCAAGAAAGAAGAATTTTGGGTAAAAATACAAAACATGGTGCCATGGGCAAAGCGTGTTGACAACGTGCAAGGCAGTGACGCCGCACACAAAGCAGCCGCGGCAGCAAGTGACACAGAACGCTTTGTATTAATTGACGGCGATAACATGCCTTATCCAGAGTTTTTTGATATTACGTTGGATATTAAACCTGAACATGAGGACTGTGTGTTTCGTTGGAAAGCAGTAAACGACGTTAACGGACTTATGTATGGTAATGGCGGCATGAGTTGTTGGACACGCACATTTGTTAACAACATGCGCACACATGAAGCAAGCGATGGCACTGATGAAAATGATGTAGAATTTTGTTATGATCCCAAGTACCTAGCAATGAACAATGTATACAGTACAACATATCCTAATGGCAGTGCTAAACATGCTTGGCGTGCAGGATTCCGTGAAGGTGTTAAGATGTGTTTGCGCAAAGGCACACGCCCAACACTGCAAGAATTTGAGGATATGGTGCACAAATCAAACTTTGATAGACTTAGCATTTGGCACAATATAGGCAGGGATTCAGAGTATGGCGAGTATGCTATACAAGGTGCAAGACTTGGTACATATAAAACAATGCTTACTGATTGGGATCACACAGAAGTACAATGGTTTGATAATTTAGAACGCATATATGATGACTTTGATCCACTGGACATGCCTGAGGTCAACGGTGCGCTCCTTAGTAGACTTGGCTTGCCTATGCTAGATATTGACATACAAGAGAGCAAATTTTTTAAGAAATACTACAGTCAAACATACTGTGCAGCAAAGCCCATGTCGCTTGAGATTGATCAAATTAGAAAGCACGAAGGATGGTAACAATCAACCTCGCAGAATATTGTGGTGCATCGCATAGTCGTAATGTAGAAATACTTGCTTGTAAAATTGCTCAGCATAAAGATGAAAAAATTTTATTAGACTTGCATGTTGAAGGTTGGGATATTGTTGAAAACGGTATAGAGCAAGTTGTGAAAAATATTTGCGATGAATTGAAAATTCCTTATACACAGATTGAGTTTGCCAGCAATGATAGATTATCTAAGAGCACAGTTTTTAAACACACACAAAATCTAGCGTGGATAGATCATTGGAAAAAAGAATGTCCCAATTCTATTGGCATCGAACTTCCAATTGCAAACAAGTATGGATTATTCTTAGGCCGAGCAACCAACGAAAGACTTTATAGTTTTTGGAAACATAAAAACTGGCAGTACAGTGATCGTGGTAAAGCAAGTATGCATTTAGATACGGATACAATAACGGAATGGGAGTGTGACTTTACTCAATTTATTTGTGAATACAACGAGCGTTGGCAAAGTTTAGCACCTATGTTGCCTTACAGTGACACGGGACATTCAATAGATCCTGCAACTATGAACAATGAAGAAGGCATGGGCCTAGACACTTGGAATAAAATTTACAGAGATGTATCAATTGACGTAGTGTGTGAGACAAACACAACAGCAGATACTTTTTTTGTTACTGAAAAAACATTTCGCCCAATTGCATATGGTAAGTTATTTTTGGTAGTAGGAAGTCCAGAATTTGAACACAACTTAAAACGTATGGGATTTGATATATTTGATGACATTATTGATAAAAGTTATGACAGTGAAAGTGGTTACATGAGAGTAGACGCAGTGTTTAAAAGTTTAGGCGAATTTTTACGCAATCCTGCAGACATGCAAGCATTGCTTCCGCGTTTACTTGCAAACCAGCGAGTATTAGAAAATCATGAGTGATTATTACAACGATGCATTATCTGCAAAGACCAAACTAGCAACAGTTAGTGATAGTTTTTGTTTAGCAAAGTGGCAACAAGTAAGTCTTCACCTTACTACTGGACACACAAACAGTTGCTATCATCCACCACTGCACAAAATAGATGTTGCATCACTAGCAGATAATCCTAGTGCGTTGCACAATACTGCACACAAAAAGCAAAGTCGATTGGAGATGATGCAAGGTGTAAAGTGTAGTGACTGCAACTATTGCTGGAACATAGAAGCACAAGGCAACATGAGTGACCGTCATTATCGTAGTGGCGAACCGTGGGCAATGAGTAAGTTTGATAATATATTAGCAAACCCACAAGCAGATGTTAATCCTAGTTATGTAGAAGTAAACTTTAACAACGTATGTAATCTTAGTTGCAGTTATTGCAGTCCTCAGTTTAGCAGTACTTGGACAAAGGAAACAAATCTACACGGTGCATGGCCCACAACTACTCCGCACAATGACCCAGTACATTTTAAAGGTGATCGCCGTGCTATACCAAACAGAGAAGACAATCCATACAGAGAAGCATTTTGGCGTTGGTGGCCCGACTTGTACAAAGACCTTAAACACTTTCGTATGACAGGAGGCGAACCTACAATGGATCCAAACACATATCGTGTGTTTGACTATGTGCTAGATAATCCAAAGCCTGACCTGCATCTTAATACAACAAGTAACTTTAGTGTCGACGCTAAGGTATGGGACAAGTACAAAGGCTATGTGCAACGACTCTGTGAAGGAGAACAAATAGAACACTTTATGCAGTTTGTAAGTTTAGATACTTGGGGTAAGCAAGCAGAATATATACGTCACGGATTAGATTTTGATCTAGCGATAAATAGATGTGAAGAGTTCGTTCGCGATGTTCCCAGTCGTAGCAGTCTTACATTCATTATAACAATGAATAATCTTAGCATACTCAGTCTTAAAAAATTATTGGAATACATAGTATACTTGCGCAAAACATACACAAACACTTATCAGCGTGTATGGTTTGATACTCCACTATTGTACACACCGGACTGGCAAAGCATGCAAATACTGCCCATGGAATATCGAATAGTGTTAGAAGATTGCATTGAATACATGGAAAATAATTTACACGAAATGCATGGCTTTAAGGACTACGAAGTACTAAAGATGCGCAGAGATTTAGATTGGATGCTACAAGGTACAACAGATGTTGAACGCAAACGTGGAGACTTTTACAAGTTCTTTAGTGAACATGATCGCAGACGCAGTACAAACTTTTTAGAAACATTTCCAGAGATGTCTAGTTTCTGGCAACAGTGTGAGTATTATGCAAATAAAACTTAGTGAGGAAAATCTACTAGACTATTTTAATATTAGAGAATCATGGCAAGTATGTGATGTAAATCCTTTGCCTGCTACTGATTTTGTATCTAGAAACAGCGATACATTATTGGTCACAGTTGGTGATAGTTGGACATGGGGAGCAGGACTTAAGAATAAAAAGCGTAAACAGCAAGTATGGGGAAACTTAGTTTCTAAAATGATTAGTGCAGATTGGCTTAATTTGGCACAGCCTGGTCAGTCTAATCAATGGATGGCTAACAGATGCAGAGAACTGTATAACATCTCTGCGGAATTAGAATATAAAAAAATCGTAGTAGTAGTTGTGTTTACAGGAGCAGCAAGATCATTAGAACAAAACTTTGATTATATACATTGGTTTGAGAATAATAGTATACACGATTTCTTGTCCATGTTAAACACCAAAGCCGTACGCACAATCACAGATAAACCAAGCAATGTTGAACTTTATTTGTCAAGTAATATGGTAGATCCTATAGGGTACACTAGTTCATTTAAGACTTGGTATAATGTACTAGGACTCTCAGATTCTTATAGTGTGTATACAGATATGACCGGTTTACAATGTTTAATAGAATTAGAAGAATTTATCAAAGGTGAAAAATTAGTAGAATATAAACAATGGATATTAGAGCAAATAGAGTTAGTAGAAAATAGGGATAGATTTTACCTCAATGATTTATTTTATGAGTTTCATCCAGTTGCATCAGCACAAGAAACTTGGGCACATTATGTAGGTAAACAATTATGAAAATATTAGTAACAGGCGCAGACGGATTTCTTGGCAGTAATACAGTAAGATATTTTAAAGACAGAGGATATAATGTTACTGCATATACACAAGACGTCAAGCATAGTATGCCTTATGAAACATATGATGTGCTTTATCACTTTGCTGCTTTTGTCGGCGGTCGTAAAGGTATTGACAATAACACCTGGTTAGTTGCCAAGAATATTGAAATAGATAGAACTGTTTTTGAATGGGCAGAAACTCATTGTGGCAAGATAGTATACCCTAGCAGTTGTGCTGCATATCCACTGTGGACACAAACAAGCACGGATATTACAATGAAAGAAAATCTGCCATTGGATAGTGTATATGACGTTTACGGATTAAGCAAAGTAACCAGTGAACGTATGCTTGCATATACTAAAACACGAAGCGATGTTGTAAGAATTTTTAGCAGTTACGGCCCAGATCAAACTTTAGATTATCCTATGCCTAGTATTATTGCAAGAGCAAAGCAAGGCGAATGTAGTGTATGGGGAACAGGTACGCAGACCAGAGACTGGGTATACATTGATGATGTATTGCGTGTGTTTGAATATTTGCTTACACATGATGTAGGTGTATTGAATATTGGCACAGGCATTGCTACTAGTTTTCACGACTTAGCACAAACTATATATCACTGTATGCACGGCGTCACCGTCCCTGTTAGCGTAAACACAACTGAGCCAGAAGGTGCAAGTCATAGATGTGCAGATACTACACTGTTGCACGATCTAGGATTAAAACCAGTAACGTCATTGGAACAAGGAATACAGTTATGCTTAAAACAATAGGAGTAACATTTCCTCAATCTAGTCAATGGCACAAAGATCAAATTGATCTTATGGCGAGTATAGGTACGCAAATTGAACTGAAGTTTCCTCGTGCAAATAACGTATTGATTAACATGACTTGGTTTGGTCAGCAATTTGAAAATCACGAATATATGAAGTTTTACAATTATTATAAGAGTTACAACGTTGATAATTTGTTTTTACTAGCAAGCGAAGATCCTTGCTTTTATAACAGAGATGATACTCATGCTTTATTCGCAGAATCAGGAGCAAAGAACTTGTACCTATTAGGGCATTTTGACGGCGAGCATAGTTTTAATTTCCATAATATTGTACTTACAAAGTATTTTCATCATTACACAGAAGCGCAACTATTAATGCAAGAACCTAGATACATTTTTGTAAACTATAATCGTAAACCAAGAGATCATCGTACACGCTTAGTACACATACTAGATGATCAAAAACTTAGTGAGTTGGGCGTAGTTACACTGGGAGATGATCGAAGTTTAAATGAAACAGTAGAGGATATTGGCATAGAAAATCAGTGGTGGGATCAAGAGCATGGAATACCACATGACATACACAGTCTAGGTAGACTAGACATATGGCAAAATCACTTTTTGACAGTAGTAAGTGAAACAGATTATGAGGATGACTTATGGACTTTTATCACAGAAAAAACTTGGAAGCCTATTATAGGACTAAGACCTTTTGTAATTAACGGACAGACTGCAGTGTACAAATGGTTAACCGATCGTGGATTTTGTACATTTAATAAGTACTGGAGTCATATCAACTTAGAAACATGTGACGTAGATGACATTCATCCTAACATTTGCAATGTGATCAAGTTCTTACAAACACAAGATTTACAACAAATGTACCTTGACATGTTACCAGACTTACGCTATAATAAACTACGCTTTGATGAATTAAGCAAGGAACAAAAAATTAAGATTGGGCATATCTTTGACTACTGACATCTTATTAGTTAATGTTCCCCGAATCAGTTTAGTATACCCTCCTGCAGGTACAAGTTTGCTAAAAGGAATTTGTGAGCAACAAGGTTTTACATGCACTGTAAAAGATGCAAACTTTGAATTATTAGACAGCATAAAAGACGCAGACGATTTTGAAATTATAACAAACTACTTTACCATACCTAATGCAGAGATTACTCCTCGCTGTCAAAATATAATTGACACATGGTATAAAGAACTTGTAGATTATATTGTTGACGTTAATCCTCGACACGTTGGTATTAGTGTTTTTACTTTTGAATGTCAAGTAGCAACCAGAGAATTGTGCGAGCTACTAAGACAAGTTTACAAAGGTAAAATTATTATAGGCGGTGCAGGATTAAGCACTACAGGAATTGCCACACAAGTAAACGACTTTGGAAACAGTTTACTGGCAAACAAATTAGTTGATTACTATGTTCGAGGTGAAGGCGAACATGCACTAATAGATATATTAAAAGAAAACACTGGAGATGGAATCAACAACGACAATTATATACAAATCGAAGACTTAGACAGTCTTGCTTATCCTAACTACGATGATGTGATAAAATACAAGTATCATTATACCATTGACAATATACAATTGCCTATTACAACTAGCAGAGGTTGTGTGAGGCGTTGTACTTTTTGTGACATACATGCATTTTGGAAAAAGTATACCTTTAGATCAGGCGAGAGTGTTGCAAAAGAAATGGTATATCATTATGAAAAATATGGAGTGCGTGATTTTTTCTTTACTGACAGTCTAATTAATGGAAATTTAAAAAGTTTTAGACAACTTACAGAATGTTTAGTTGAGTATTATAAACAAAACAATCTACCAGATAAGTTCTTTAGTTGGGGAGGACAATGGATTGTACGCACTGAAAAACAACTAAGTCCTCAAGACTATATACACGCTGCAAAGAGCGGCTTGAATGGTCTTGCAATGGGCGTTGAAAGTCTAAGTGAAAAAGTCAGAGAAGATATGAAGAAAGGGTTTACCAATCAAGATTTAGATTATACACTAGAACAGTTTAGACTGCATGGTATAAATTGTTACTTTTTAATGATTGTAGGCTATCCCACTGAACAGGACGAACATCATTTAGAGACTATGCAAATGTTTACAAAGTATCAAGGGTATGCAATAGACGGTACAATCTTTGGTGTAAATCTTGGCGGGACATTGAGCATCGACGAAGGAAGTCCACTACACAAAGACAGTATAAATCATGGTCTAGCACCTACTAGTGAAAATGAAGAATTATTTGGATTAGATTGGACAAGCAAAGACAATCCACAACTTACACTACTCGAAAGAATAAATCGAAGACTGGATTTACAAGAACTACTAATGGATCTCGGATATAGAGTTTATAATGGAGATCATCAATTAACAAGACTCAAGGCAGGTTATGAGCGTATTAAACAAAATACCTATCACTTTAAAGATATACTACACTCATAGTGGTCATACAAACGGCTGGCCCTTGTGTAGAATATTATGGGATAACAAACAAGTTGCAAACTTTAAAGCAGATGGACAAGAAATAGAGTTTACTGTGCTTCCAAAACCCACAGGCACTAGTACTCTTATAGTGGAGCATTATGGAAAAAATGTATATACAGAACACGACAAGTATATAGAAATAATTGGATTGCGAGTTAATAACATTGATTTAAAAAACATCGTATGGGAAAGCACTCAGTATCCTATAGTTGCGCCCTGGGATAGTCCTTGGCAAGAAGATGGTAACTTATACCTAGGACATAATGGACATATAGTATGGCAATTCGATAACCCTGTGCTATTAGACGTACAGCGTAGACTAGGAGTTCGTACTGATCAGCAAGAAGGACAAGAAAGTACAAGAAAAGTTTTAAATGAAGTTCGAGAGTATTTTGCAAATGAGAAAAATAGATAATTTTTTTACACCTCTAGAGTGTGATTGGTTCAAGTGGTATCATACTGTGTTGCCAGCAACTAGAGATAATGGGCAAAGATTACTTACAATGGCACATTATAATCAACCTTTTTTTGCTAGAAGATTACAACAACTACAGAGTCGCTTGCCTAACAATGAACTAATTACTACAGTAAACATAAATTTCGACTACAGTGCCGGCGGAATACACAGTGATGGATATATAGAATCTGATGACGATATTGCAAACAGTTATTTGATTCCAATAAGTGTTGACAAAACTGAAAAGTATTATACAATAATATTTGATCAGACAAGTCGTAAAGCAGTAACATTTAATGCAGTGCTAGGATTGGGAAGTAAAGGTATCACTACATACAAGCAAGTGACCAGAGAAGAATATGGATTAAATGATGATCCTTTTGATCATGGCGTATACACCCAGCATCTTACACATTTAGATTATGATGCACTACGAGGACTTACAGTAGATTATGTACATGAATGGGAACTAGGTACAGCAATGATCTGGCCCAGAGAGAACTTTCATGTAAGTGCTAACTTTGCAAACAAAGATGCACGAGCAAGTGTTTTAATCACAACGAGATACCAGTGATAGAGTTTGAATTTGAGAACAACGGATCATTGCAAATGCGTGTACAGTGCAATGAGTATGATGCAACAATAGAGTTTTATGGAAAAAACTATAATACACACACTGAAGATTTTGTTATGATTAAAAATATATACTTTAAAGATTTAATACTGCCAGAACTATTTCTATTCTCTACTATGACTACAGATAACAAGGACTATGCTAGTATGTCAAACGTGGACTATATAAGTTTTAACGGCGTATGGAGTCTTAAATTTACTGACAATGACGTACGAGAAATATTAAGAAAGAAACTTACATGACTGAAGGAAATCCAGTTAACAATTTAGAACGTATACTGCAGGATACACTACCTCCGCATGATTTTAAACGTGAACATTTGGATAGCAGGAGTGCTAGTTTTTGTGGTGCAAAATGGTATAACGCTACTGTATGGTTAGGCAGCGGAATGACTACAAGTTGTCATCACCCTTTGCCTCATAAAATAGATCCCGTTGCAGTACAAACCAATCCAAAACTACTTCATAATACGCCTGAGAAAAAAGAACAACGGCGTCAAATGCAGTGCGGTGAACGTCCGGAAGGATGCAATTACTGTTGGAAAATTGAAGACATGGGTCCACAACATTTAAGTGACAGGGTTTATAAAAGTTGGATATATACTAATGAGGAACTTAGTGATGCACATACAACAGACTATAACGAAGATTTTGACCTCAGAAGCCTTGAGATCGCCTTTGACAGAACATGTAATTTTGCTTGCAGTTATTGCAATCCTGCGTTTTCAAGCACATGGGTAAAGGATCTAAAAAAACACGGCGCTTATGAAAATCTAGTTAGTGATGGAAGAGGTCACTTTACACACGAGCATGATAGTAATCAACTATACGGATATAACGAATACAATCCATATGTAGAAGCATTCTTTAAGTGGTGGGAAAGTGATTTACATAAAACACTAAGGCAATTGCGTGTGACTGGTGGTGAGCCGCTTATGAGTGCAGACCTTTGGAAACTCGTAGAGTGGTTTGAAAAGAATGGTGACAAGAGTCAAACTAGTTTAGCAATTAACAGTAATCTTGTTGCAAAGCCAGAACTAATACAAAGATTAATTGATGTAAAGCAACACTTGCCAAGTTTAGGAGTATACACTAGCGCAGAAGCAACGGATGACGCCGCCGAGTATATCCGAGACGGAATGGTGTTTGGTCAGTGGTGGGATAATGTGCAAAGATTGCATGAAGCAGATATCGATACACATTGTATGATGACTATAAATGCATTGTGTTTAGAAACACTGCCTGACTTAGTTAATCGTATTATGCACAAGCGTATAGAGTATGGTAATAGAAGATTTGCAATAATGAGTTTGAACATACTAAGATTTCCTAGTTTTCAAAGTGTGCTAGTATTGCCTGACCGTGTAAAAACACATCATGTAAATAGATTAAAAGAACTTAGATCGTATTGGACAAGTCCAAAAGGTCATATAGACAGCCCTGAAGTGTTTCATGAATTTGAAGTAGGACAATTAGATAGACTTATAGAATATTTACAAGTGGTAGATATACCTAGTGCAATGCCACAATTACACAATGACTTTAAAAAGTTTTACACACAATATGACCTACGCCGAAATAAAACATTCGCAACTGCGTTTCCTGAACTAGAGGAATGGTATGAGTCGCTCTAAAACAGACAAGTATTACGAAACATATGATTACAACAGCAGACGTCCTGTGTTTGTTGAACTAGAAAGTTTGCGTGAAGATCAACAACAACGTTTGATGACTAGCGAAAACTTTTGTATGATTCCATGGACACATATACACGGCTTTCCAACAGGCGAAGCATATCCTTGTTGTTTGGCTGAAATGGAACACCCTATCGGCAACATGCGAGATAATTCATTAGAGGAAATTTGGAACGGGTCAAATTATGTCCAAATGCGTGAACGCATGCTTGCTGACAAACCTTGCAA
>Ga0181421_1000278_pt1 | contig 14614 bp, 24 predicted proteins | sample 44SPOviralmetaG_FD_130146 | JGI IMG/M metagenome (GOLD analysis project Ga0181421, IMG submission 130146) | Marine viral communities from the oligotrophic San Pedro Time Series (SPOT) site, San Pedro Channel, CA, USA - 44 SPOT_SRF_2013-06-19 | ecosystem: Environmental > Aquatic > Marine > Strait...
ACTCTCTATATAATACCTATAAGAATGTTAAACAATTAATCAAAAACAATATAGAATGGGATTAGGAGATTTAGTATATTATTTTACAAAATACACAGGGATTCGCTATATATATAAGAAGATGTACCCTAACTGTGGGTGCGATAGACGTAGAGAATCTTGGAACTCTATCAAAATAAATCGCAATGAAAAATCTGAATAAACAAGATTACGACAAGTGGACTGAGTTTAAAAGCAATCTCAGAGGTGTGGTTAATAAGCATGAAATTGAGATGATAGCAAAGCTACACGCTAAATACTTTGACCACAAACTTGATATACCTAAACCCTGTGGATGTCCTAATGACAGAGCAAGAAGGGTAATTCAAAAATACATAGGCGAACTAAACACTTTATATGACAAAGGCATACAAGTATAAACAACCTTTAGACGATGCCCTGTACCGAAAGCTAAACAAGGATAAGAGTGTCAATCATTTTTTTCAGACCAAGTATGTAGGTAAGTGTATGAAGCTAATAAGCGACTTCTATAAATACCACGAAAGCAAAACGCATAAGGATTGGGAGTACTCGTACAAATGCTCAGTAGGTTTTAAGCAACTATCCTATGTAAGCCAAAGGATACACTTAAAAAATCAATGGATACCACTTGAGCAGGTAAAGCAATATGTTTTCTATCGTGTGATAGGACAGACTTGGAACGGATACCAACAGGAGCTTAGCATCATAGACGAACTTAAAGAAGAGTTTACCAATATAGATATAATCAAAACAGACTTTGAGAAAGACCACACTTATTGCATAGATGCTGAGGTTATAAAAGACGATTACATTGTGTTAGGGATACAGATAAAACCTATCTCTTACAAGATGATGAATACAGCTTACCAAAACAGAGCAAAGGCAAACCACAAAGAAAAGAACGATAACTACGCACGTATGTTTGCCCCTTACGTTTATGTTTACTACGATGATAAAGGGATTGTAGACAAGCAAGAAACGATAAACAAGATCAATACAATAATGCATCTTAATATATGAATTTGATTTATTAACATTTTTTTATTATATTTGTATAACATTAAAACGATAATATGAGAAAATTATTTAATTACATAAATAGCATTGAGGGTACTATGTACGCTGTTGCTATCACAGTTGCCTTTTGGGTGGCCATCTTAGATATATTACTAATCACTTACGTTCTATTAGCATGGTTTTCAAAATAACACCCACAGGATTATACATCGTCAACAAAGGCGAAACGATAGAAGTAATGACTCAGACGGAGTTTAACTTATACTACACTCAAAATGTGTGGTAGGTAAAAGCTAAAAAGTTTTTAGGGTTATGAAGATAGACTTTGCACAGATAGGACTTGTAGGAATTATTATATGCTTGATATGGATTTTGGTCAGTTACAATATATGATAGACTCTGCTGAGATTTTAGAAGCGATCAGCAAGTGGCAAAAGAAGTCAGACAATGAGGAACTGCAAAAAGTATCAGAAGCAGCTGTACGACTCGTGTTCTATATTAATCAATTAGAGTTAGAACGATACAGCTACAAGCGTATCTTACGAGAGGAACGTCAATCAGTTATTAGAGCTGTGGAACGTGCAAGACGAGTAGAGAAAGAGTTAGAAAATTTAAAAGAGAATAAATATGGATTATAGCGATTGGTTAAAGTATAACGAAGAACCTGAGTACTCATGCCCTATGTGTGGTACAGAGGTTAGAAAGTTAGCAGATTATTGTAGTGGAACTTGTTTTGAAGCAGACTTAAGATGAGCGAGATAACACTACTAAATGGGGAACGCTTTAAGAAAGACACCCTTATAGATTTACTGAGAGAGGACGAGTTTTACTATGGGTATATGTCAAAGGTAGCCCTAAGCTCATCATCAATTAAGATGCTACACCAAAGCCCAAAGAAGTATAGGTTTGTTACAGACTATGGTTCGCCTGAATCCCAACCGTTAAGAGATGGGTGGTTGTTTCATACCGCCATCCTCGAGCCCTCAGTTTTCAACGATCAAATCTTTGTAGATGTGCAAAGCAAGAACACAAAGAAGTATAAGGAAGCATTAGCAGAGCATGGTAAAGTATTTACACAAAAGGAAAAGCGAGATGCAGAGCGATTAGCTGATGCGTTCCTAAGAAACGAACAGGCATTAAGACTATTAGACAAAAGCGAGTTTGAAGTACCTGCCTGTGGTATGATAGGTGGTTATCCATTTAGAGGTAAAGCAGATGTATTAGGTAAAAACAAAATCGTTGATCTAAAGACTACAACTGACATAAAGGGATTCCCTTACTCAGCTCGTAAGTATGGATACGATATACAAGTGTATATTTATTGTGAATTATTTAACGTACCTTACACAGACTTTAAGTTTGGTGTAATGGATAAGGGAACTCTTGATATAGCGATATACGATGTATCAGAAGAGTTTTACAATGAGGGTAAAAGAAAAACACACGAAGCCATAGAAGTTTTTGAAACATTTTTTGTACATGGCGCAGATTTAGATAATTATTGTTTAACAGGAATTTTATAACATGAGAACAGAGATAAGAACATTCAAAGCAAGGGATTTAAAAAATCAAATAACAATCCCTCTACATCAAAGATGGAAAGAGAAACATCACATAAGCAACTTAAATAACTCAATCAAAGCGAATGGGTTTTTAACAGCAGTAACATTATACGAAATACGCAAAGGGTTATACTCAGTAGAGGATGGATACCAAAGGTTAAGCTCTGTAATTGAGAAGATGCCTAATCAAGAGATACACGCTGTTGTAGTGCCAAACGATACAAAGGTAAAACCTGAGGATGTTTTTCTATCACTTAACAATATACGAAAGCCATTACAGATACAGGATTATATAAGATTTCACGCAACTAAACGAAGTGTGAACCCTTTTGATAATGATAACTTCTATACGTTTGTTTGGAATAAGATATACAACAGCCCTGAAACACCTAAGCAACTTGATGAAGCTATGGCTGTTAATGGTGTATTCTCACACGCATCTATCAGGATGCTATTCACTCAATCATCAAATGATTCTTTTAGAACAGGGAACGCAAAAATACAAAGCAACGCATCAACCCGATTGAGATTATATTATCTACTACAATCATCCTATATAGATGAGATCAACAAATATCTTGAGTGGGATAAAATGACACACAAGTTGACCAAGTGTGCTTTAGCAGTTATTATTAATAAGGTAATTCGCAAAACAAACAATGTAGATAAGATGTTAAAAGAGTTGGTTAAGTTTGCTCTGTTTCTTAACAGAAGTATGCCACCATACTTAAACACCACAAAGGATAACGTAGTTACATATTATAATCAATTTGTTAAAAATAAATTAAGCACGATTAGATGACATACACAAAAGACATTAAGACACGATTAGAGAAAATCATCAAAGAACACTTAGGTATAGATATAACTGAGAACAATCGTAAGCACAAAACAGTAAGGGGTAGGATGATGGCTTATAGAATAATGCGTGAGCAGGAAGTGATTAAAAGGCATATCTCAGAATCATTTAAGCAAAACCACGCCACAGTTATATATCACTTAGATAGGTTTACCCATTACTACAAACACGATAAAGACTTTAAGGCAGACTTTGACAAGGTGTATAACATATTCTACAATATAAAGGACGAACCGATAGAGATAATTACAAAGCGAATAGAGGACCCTCTGTACTCACTTATAGATCAAGTACCCGAGGAACGTAGAAACGATGTTAAAACACGCTTAGAAGCTATGTTAGTAGGGTTTAATATACAGCCGAGGAACCAACAAGCGACTATATACAATGCAAACGCAGTTACAGCAGAATGATAACAAACGAGGACTGTATGGATTTAATGGCAAGGTATGAGGATAACTACTTCGACCTTGCTATTGTTGACCCCCCCTATGGTATTGAGGTAAACAAAATGCAATTGGGAAGCGGTAAATATAAAAACAAAGGTAAAGAGTGGGATAGTGAAACACCAAAACAAGAATTTTTTGACGAGCTTTTTAGGGTATCAAAGAATCAGATTATATGGGGTGCAAACTATATGATTGACAAAATCAAAAAGCCATCAATGGGTTGGGTGTATTGGGACAAGATGAATGGCACAAGTGATTTTTCTGATGGCGAACTTGCATTTACATCTTTTAATAGGGCTTTACGTTCATATAAGCATCACTTATCAATGGATAGAAGTCAAAGATTTCATCCAACACAAAAACCTATTAAGTTGTACGAATGGCTTTTAATGCTCTATGCAGAAGAAGGAAATAAAATACTCGACACCCATTTAGGTAGTGGATCAATAGCAATAGCGTGTCATAATTTAGGATATGAGCTTACAGGGTGCGAACTTGATAAAGAATACTACGAAGCTGCCATGAAACGAATAGAGCAACATAAACAACAACAAAGACTATTCTGATGATACACATGATACGATATTACAAACATTGGAAAACAACAACTGATGATCCTAAGATATTAAAGTATTGTGATAGAATGATAGAACACTTTAGTAATGAAGATAGACCTGACCTTAGATACAAACGATTATGATACTATATATGGACTTTAGTGGGTTCTTAACAACCATAGTACTCTGTGCCTTCTTTTGGTTTATAGGATACTTAAAAGGATATGAAGATGGAAAAAAATAACTTTATATGCCTTGACGATGAATTTACATACTCACGCTGCGTGTTTCAATGTAACGACTGCGCACTATACGAAAAACAATTAGATGAAAACAAAAAAGTGGACACAAGCACAGAAGATTGAGCAGATAGAAAGAGCTACAACAAAACTCTATTTAATGGTTAGTCAATTAGCTAAAGAGGTGCAAGAATTAAAGGGTACACAAAATCCTAAATAATTACGATATATACTTGAATAATCAAATTTTATCAAGATGCATGGTGGAGCAAGACAAGGAGCAGGTAGAAAACCTAAAGCAGACGAAGCTAAATTAGTAGAACGCTTAGATGCGATTATAGATAGTGATACAGCTCTTGCTAAGTTAGGAGAACTTGTATCTAAAGGCGATATGAGAGCAATCCAATTATACCTAAGCTATCGTTATGGTAAGCCAAAAGAGAGTATGGATATCAACTCATCTGAGGGATTGAATATAAACTTTAAGGACTTAATTAAGTTTGTCGATTAACATACATAAGAAATACCTACCAATATCAACAGACGATAGTAGATACTTTGTTGTTACAGGTGGTAGGGGATCAGGTAAGTCTTTCTCAATAAATGCTTTGCTTGTTATACTTACCTATGAGCGTGGGCATACAATCCTATTTACACGATACACTTTAACGTCTGCTCGTATCTCAATCATTCCTGAGTTTATAGAGAAGTTAGAACTGATGGATTGTATTGCAGACTTCCACGTTACTAAAGACGAGATAATAAATAGAAAATCAGGAAGCAAGATAATCTTTAGAGGGATCAAGACAAGCTCAGGAGATCAGACAGCAAGTCTAAAATCACTAACAGGTATAACGACTTGGGTTGTGGATGAAGCAGAGGAACTAACAGACGAGCAGAAGTTTGATACTATTGATCTATCAGTAAGACAGCAAGGTAATCAAAACAGAGTAATACTAATACTTAACCCCACAACCAAAGAGCATTTTGTCTATACACGATTCTTTGAGGATAAGGGTGTACAGGAAGGTAGCAATACGAATAAGGATAACACCACATACATTCATACCACATACTTAGATAACCTAAACAATCTATCTAAAAGCTACATAGAGCAGATAGAACAAATGCAAAAGCGCAGACCTGAGAAATACAAACAACAAATGTTAGGTTCTTGGATGGCTAAAGCTGAGGGTGTGATATTTGATAATTGGACTATTGGCGAATTTAAAAAGAAAGGTGTAAGCGTATGGGGGCAGGATTATGGTTTTGCTGCTGACCCATCAACCCTTGTAGAAACAAACATAGATACAGATAACAAAATAATATATCTAAGGGAATGTTTTTACCTGCCACGACTAACTACATCACAGATAGCACAACTCAATCTTAAACACGCTAAGGATGGTCTTATCGTAGGGGATAGTGCAGAACCAAGACTAATACACGAACTTAAATCAAAAGGATGTAGTGTAAAGCCATCAATTAAAGGGCAGGGTAGTATTACCTATGGGATATCTTTATTGCAAGACTACGACCTTGTGGTTAGCCCTGATAGTACAAACCTAATTAAAGAGCTGAACAATTACAGATGGTTAGAGCGTAAGTCAAACACGCCTGTCGATGCTTATTGCCACCTTATTGATGCGATTAGATATAGCGTAGGATACCAACTGCAAAACCCAAATAGAGGTCAGTACGCTATTCGCTAAAATCATTTTTTTTTACGATATATAATTATGAAAGTAGATATAGAAATCCCTGAATCACTTAATGAGATAACCTTAGACCAATATCAGAGATATCTAAAGATACAAGACAAAAACGAGGATGAGAAGTTTTTAGCTGTTAAGATGATAGAAATCTTTTGTGGGATTCGTGGAGATCACGTCCTACTGATGAGGGCTACTGACATTAACAGCATAGTGCAGATATTAACTGAGATGCTAAACAACACACCCAAACTGCAAACTATGTTCAAGATGAAAGGTACACAGTATGGGTTTATACCTAAGTTAGATGATATGAGCTTTGGCGAATACATAGACTTAGATACGTTTATAGGCGATTGGGATAATATGCATAGGGCTATGAATGTTCTATACAGACCAATTACTAATCAATATGGCGATAAGTACAACGTAGAGGATTACAGCGTAGATAACGCAGAGCAGATGAAAGATATGCCTATGAGTGCAGTCTTAGGTTCTATTGTTTTTTTTTACAATTTAGGGATGGACTTATCGAAAGCTATGCTGAATTATTTGGGGAACGAGGAGATGAACTTAGCTCTGCATCTAATTTCGGACGAAAATGGGGGTGGTATCAATCACTTTACGCACTCGCTCAGGGGGATATTGGACGATTTGAAGATATCACTAAACTAAATGCTCATCAATGTTTATATGCCCTAAGTTTTATGAAAGACAAAGTGGAGTTAGAAGCAAGACAAATAAAAAGTAAATTCAATGGCTAATCAAGGTGTAAGAGGTTTTTATCAAATCACAGAAACAATAAAAGACCAACTGTTAAACGATGTAAACGTCAACACAGTAACCACAGGCGATATAACAGACATCGACCTATCTAAGCAGACTATCTTCCCTCTATGCCATATCATTGTAAACAACGTAACAATAGAAGAGCAGGTGTTGCGCTTTAGTATGTCTATCCTTGCTATGGATATCGTTGACCAAAGTAAAGATGAAACAACAAACATCTTTAGGGGTAACAACAACGAACACGATGTACTCAACACACAACTTGCTGTAATCAACAAACTTATAGGTGTACTTAGAGGTGGTGCGTTGTACACAACCAAATACCAATTAGATGGCGATCCATCTTGCGAACCTTTTTACGATAGGTTTGAGAATCAAGTAGCAGGGTTTGCTTGTACGTTTGATGTGTTAATTGAAAACGATATTAATATATGCAGCTAAAAGAAACACAGAAAGCTCTTAGGGCGTTTGGTAAGTATGTAGTGCAGCAATCACGCACGAACCTTACTAAAGGCAGCAAGAAGTATGGCACTAAAAACTTTTCAAAGGATTTGTACAACTCAATTAGCTATGACATAGATGAGGTAAGTAAGGGTTTTAGACTTTACTTTGAGATGGAAGATTATGGTATGTTTCAAGATAGGGGTGTTAAGGGTGTCAAAGGTGGCAAGTCTTTAAGTAACTTTAGCTACAAACAATCATCTAATCTTGTGGGGTTAGAAAGTGCCACAGGTACGTTTAGCAAATGGGCAGCAGCTAAAAGGTTACAATTAAGAGATAAAAAGGGTAGATTCCTAAGCTACAAGCAGACAGGGTTTGCACTTGCTACGATCGTAAAGAATTATGGTATTAAGCCGTCTATGTTTTTTACTACGCCCTTTGAAGCTGCGTTTAAAAACTTACCTAATGAATTAGGCAAATCTTTTGAGATAGACTTAACAAACAGAATAGATAATGGCAACTAAGATAAACGTAAGAAGCCCCTTTTACAAAAAAACAGAACATAGCAATTTAGCGAGTGCTAAAATGAGGCTATATATTTATACAGGTTCAATAACTATTGACAAAGGTTCACCAAAATATACCATAACTAAAAACACAATAGACTCTAACACCTATGTAGTTTTTGAGATTAGTGAGCTTGTAAGGGATTATCTTGAAATAGAGTTTGATGGAGAATATGATAGTCAAACAGTATGGGTAGAATCCGATATAATTCAATACCCTTTAGCTGATGGAGGAGGTACAGCTATTGATAACGACAACAATGATTATATAGCGTTCGATGGTTATGGCTACTTTCACGAAGGTACGAATCCTCAGCTTTCAAGAGGACTATTGATGTCAAACAATACTATATTTAGACTAAACGATAGCAACGTAAGAATCCCTGTATTTACAGAAGATACTAACTCAGTAACATTCTTTTACAAAGGCGAGGAGAAACGCACACAAACAATAATGAACTCCACATTTACAAGTGGTCAAATAGACTACGTTACAGTAAGTGGTCAAGATAACAACGACACTTATGAAGAAAGGGTTTTAACCGATGGAGGTACACTTGAAACATCAAGTTGTTTAACAAACTTTCTTAATCAATTAGATATAGGACTTGTAGATGAAGTTTACATAGCAACAGATAATGGTGTTGAGGTAGTTAAGATATTAAGCACAGATGAATGTAAATACGAACCTTATAAAGTTACATTCGTAAATAAGTTTGGCGCTTTGCAAGACCTTTGGTTTTTTAAGAAGTCAGTAGAATCCACAAGCGTAACATCTGAGCAGTTTAAGGCATCTATATTCGACCAATCTACCCTAAGCTATAAAACATATAAGCATCAACAGCAGGCGTTCTTAGCGCAGGGTAAGGATAGAATCACAATGAACACGGGATATGTTAATGATGACCATAACGCTGTCTTAGAGGAATTATTATTAAGTGAACAGGTATGGTACACAGAGATAACAGAAACAGAAGAGAAGGTTATACCTGTTATCCCATTAACTAAGTCAATCACATACAAGACAAGTGTTAACGATAAACTTGCAAACTATACAGTAGATTTTGAACACGCTTTTGATAAAATAAATAACATAAGATAGTGCAAAGCATACAGTTATACATAGAGGGGCAAAGGGTTGATATGTTCAAAGATGAGAACGTAAACATTACGCAGTCTATTAAGAACGTAAAGGATATAGCTAAGGTGTTCACAGAGTTTACTAAAACCTTTACCCTACCTGCTTCAAAAACTAATAACAAGATATTTAAGCACTATTACAACTTTGATATTATAGGGGGCTTTGATGCGAGAACAAAGAAAGATGCTACACTTGAACTAAACTATCTACCATTCAAAAAGGGGAAGATAAAGTTAGAGGGTGTTGATCTACAAAACAGAAAGCCCAAATCGTATCGCATTACTTTCTTTGGCAACACAGTAGCATTAAAAGACTTGTTAGGAGAAGATAAGTTAAACGCATTAACGGAGTTAAACACACTTAATGAAACGTTTTCGCCATCAAGTATAGAAACTGCGTTACAACGCAACCCATCTACAAACGATGTGGTAGTGCCTATTATTACACACACTAAAAGACTTTTTTACGATAGTGCGGATAACACACCTAACACAGGTAATTTATTCAACCATACAGGCGGTGGTTCACATAATCACGGTCTTGCATGGAGTGAGTTAAAATATGCATTAAGAATACACAAGATCATAGAGGCTATTGAAGATAGGTATGGCATAACCTTTAGCACAGACTTTTTTAACACATCAAACGATTCTTATTACGATTTGTTTATGTGGTTACATAGAAAAAAGGGCATTGTATCAAGGGGAGGGCAAACAGATCAATTTGTAAACCTTATAGATGGTTGGACTGTTGGGTTTGGAACTACCACACCATCAGGTAGTACACCTGCAAGTAGGATGAACTCAACTTCTATTCTAAAGTGGCAAATACCATCAGGGGGTGTAGGAGCTGATTTTAATTTAAACCTTACAAGGGCTTCGTCAAACCCTTACGATATATCTATAACAAAAAATGGTTTAGAAATATATGCGGAAAGCAATATAACAGCTACATCTAAAACTATTGACTTAACTACATTTATCACAAATCAAGCACAATATACAGTTACAATAACTTACACATCATCCTTTAGTTTTACCGATGTAAAGTGGACTACTCAATATGCTACACCATCAGGCACAGTAACAACAACACACTCAACAGGTAGTTATATTGCACCTGCTAACTTTGAGTTTGTAATAAGTGAACAAATACCTGAGATTAAAGTAATTGACTTTCTTACAGGTATATTTAAGATGTTTAACCTTGTAGCATTTGTAGAGGATGGAGGCACGATATATATAGACACCTTAGACAACTTCTATGCAAACAAAAAATCAATAAGCACAGCATACGACATAAGCGAGTTTGTAGATGTAAACAGCAGTCAGGTAAACATAGCATTACCTTATAGAGAGGTGTCGTTTGGTTATGAAGATACAGATACATTTTTAGCTGCTACTCATAATCAACTATTCAGTCAAGAGTGGGCTAAGACAGACTTTACGCAAACAGACGCTGATGGTAATGTAGTTGATGGTTCTCTTTATAGCGTAGTAGCACCATTCGGACACCCTAAATACGAAAGACTTATAGATATTGACACAGAAAGCCAAACAGATATACAATGGGGTTATAGCGTAGATGATAACCAAGAGAGCTATATAGGTAAACCATTATTGTTTTATCCTGTATATACAAACCCAAGTGAGGTTATTAGCTTTATAGACTTTGTTAACCCTGATGGCACGTATGGTACACACTCATCAATTTCAGGTAGTGTAAATATGCCATCTAACAGCGTTTCTTTTAGCTCAGGTACATCTACTGATAATATTAATTTTAAGTTAGAGAAAAACGAATACACAGGGGATAGTGCGTTTACAGGTACGTTGTTTCAAAACTACCACACCAATTATATCACAAATGTATTCAACACAAAGAACAGGCTTACAAAAGTAAAAACATATCTACCCCTTAGAATCCTTTTAAACTTTACACTTGCTGACAACTTTGATATCAATGGCAAAAGGTATAAGATCAACAGCATAGAAACGAACTTAGCGACAGGCGAATCAAACATAGAACTATTAAACGAATTATGATACAGAATATCTTAGATTTACTACCCTATGTAAAAGATGGCTCGGAAAACATCCGAATAGCTAAAGGACAGAACTACCTACCTAAGAACTTAAAACAAGCATTTACCCAAATCAAAAAAGAAGCACAATGGGAAAAGTAATAACCATAGAATTAAGAGCAGAAACTAAGGGCGCACAGAAAGAGCTTGACCTAATCACGCAGGAGATTTTAGAGCAAAAGGAACTGACTATTGAATTGCAAAAAGAGTCTTTGAAATTAGAAGAACAATTAAAACGCACACCTAAAAATGCTATTGGTGCGCAAAAGAGATTAAAAAAACAAATTGAAGAACTTGGACTATCTATCAAGGATAATAATCTTGGTTTACGAGAATTAAACTTACAACGAACAAAAGCAGCAAAAACAGCCAAGACCCTTACAACAGGCACTAAAGACCTAACAGACCAAGTATCAAAAAACTATGGTATTACAGGTTTGGTTAACACTTTAACAGGTGGATTAGCTTCAAGGTATAGGGATTCTTATGATGCTGTTACAGGATTAAACAAAGGGCTAAAAGGTTTAAGGGGTGCGTTGCTTGCAACAGGTATTGGTGCAGCAGTAGTGGCAATAGGTCTTTTAACAAAGAATTGGGATAAGGTAAAGATGGCTATTGCAGGTACAACAGCAGAGCAAAAGAAATTTAATGAAACTCAAGCAGAAGCTAATGTAGCAGCAAACGAAGCATCAAAGTCTTTGCGCTCTTTAAGGGATGTGGTATTAGATGAAACTGCATCTCAGTCAGCTCGTAATCAAGCATTAGCTGATTTGTCTGAAACTGTTACCGAACTTAATGGCGTTACATTAGACCAAGAGGATGCACTTAAAAAAGTTACAGAAGCAACTGATCCATATATCAAAGCTGTGGAAGCGAGAGCTAAAGCAGAAGCATTTGCTAAAATAATTGCAGAAGAGGAAGCAAATATAATTAGAGAACAACAAAAAGATTTAACAGAACAAATTAGCACTCTTGATGTTTTAAAGACTGCGTTTACAAGTTTTGGCAATGCAGCATCTGCATCAGGTAACTTATCACAAACAGCATTTGAAAATCAACAAACATCAATAAACAAATCAAAAACATTAATAGGGGAGCTACAAACACAATATCAAAATTTTCTTACAACTGCACTTAACTTAGAAGCGGGTATAGGCGATGGTGTGGAAGCAACAACGAGAAGAGTGGTCACATCTGTATCTACAATCTCATCTGTTGGTGTACAATCTTTAGAAACAAACACTGAAATACAAGGCAATTTACTTACAAAGCAGGATAAAGGTGCAGAAGAGTTTTCACAAGCTGAAATTAATAGATTACAGTTACAGGCGGATTGGAATGAAAAAACAACAGAACAAAAAGTAGCCGCAGCTCAAAATGCACTCGCTAATGTAGCAAATAACTTGGGTAAAGAAACAGCAGCAGGTAAGGCAGCAGCCATAGCATCTACTTTAATCTCTACTTATCAAGGTGCGCAGTCAAGTTATCAATCTTTAGCGGGTATACCTGTCGTTGGCCCTGCGTTGGGTATCGCAGCAGCAGCAGCAGCTGTGGCAGGTGGTTTAAAAACAGTAAAAAGTATTCAATCTACAAAAACCCCACAGACAGCAGGTATAGGTAGTGGTGGTGCGAGTATAAGCAGTCCATCAAGACCTGCACCCCCATCTGTACCCCCTGCGTTTAATATTGTAGGCGCATCTGATACAAACCAATTAGCAGAAGCGATAGGTGGTCAAGCACAGCAACCTGTCAAAGCATTTGTAGTATCAAACGATGTAAGCACAGCACAGGAATTAGATAGAAATATTGTTAAGGGTGCATCATTAGGATAAAATACAAAAACCAAATTTTAAACGATATATAGTTATGCGAATTGTAGAGCTTATTTTAGATGATCAGGAAATCACAGGGATTGAAGCGATATCTGTCGTAGAGAACCCTGCAATCGAAGAGGATTTTATCGCTCTAAAAAACGAAGAGATAAAACTTGCAGAAGTATCAACTGAGAAGCGTATCCTACTTGGTGCGTTATTAATTCCTAACAAACCTATATACAGACGTAAAGGCGAAGAGGAGTATTATATATACTTTTCAAGAGATACTGTATTAAAGGCATCGCAATTATACTTACAGAATGGCAATCAGAATAAAGCAACATTAGAACATCAACATAGCATTAACGGATTAACACTTGTAGAGAGTTGGATAGTAGAGGACGAAACACACGACAAAAGCAGAAAGTACGGACTAAATGTACCTGTGGGAACTTGGATGGGGGCTGTAAAAGTCAACAACGAAGAGATATGGGAATCGTATGTGCGCACAAAAAAAATTAAGGGGTTCTCGATCGAGGGGTATTTCGCTGACAAGATGGAACGTCCTAAAGAACCTATCAATGACTTTGATGAGGACGAAGCACAGGATATGCTTAAATACATTCGTAGGGTTGTTAAGCAAGATGGTAGATACAAAGATGGGCAAAAAGAGGAATTAGAATCCTACTCTGATTATCCAAGTGGTGTAAAGAATAACGCTAAGCGTGGTATCGAACTTAACGAAAAAGTAAACAACAAATGCGCTACTGATGTAGGTAAGATACGAGCGCAACAACTTGCACAAGGTAAACCCATCTCAAAAGAAACAATTAAACGTATGTACTCATATCTTAGCAGAGCAGAAGAGTACTACGATGAAAGCGATAGTAAAGCGTGTGGTACTATCTCATATCTTTTATGGGGTGGTAAAGCAGGTAAGCGATGGTCTGAAAGCAAACTAAAAGAATTAGGAGAAATAGATTTAGCTTCTCAGGTTCTAAACGATGAGATGGCTATTATAGATGATAGACTTGCATTTTCTACAAAAGAATTAGCAATAGCAGCAGCAAAAGATATAGGATGTGAGAGTTACCACGAACACGAGTTTGAGGGTAAGACTTGGTATATGCCTTGCGAACAGCACAGCTTAAAAAAACCATGCCAAGCAGGATATGTCCAATATGGTATGAAGATGAAAAACGGAAAAAAAGTACCTAATTGCATACCGATAGATGGCTAAGAGAATAGACTACATAAAAGTATTAAAGCCAAAGGTACGCAGAAAGGGTGTACACGCTAAAACCAAAATGAGCAGTATTAAGGGTTCAAAGCTATATAAGAAAAAATACAGAGGTCAAGGATGA
>Ga0181421_1000281_pt1 | contig 14423 bp, 25 predicted proteins | sample 44SPOviralmetaG_FD_130146 | JGI IMG/M metagenome (GOLD analysis project Ga0181421, IMG submission 130146) | Marine viral communities from the oligotrophic San Pedro Time Series (SPOT) site, San Pedro Channel, CA, USA - 44 SPOT_SRF_2013-06-19 | ecosystem: Environmental > Aquatic > Marine > Strait...
ATGTGTAGAATATATTTGCATCAATAACTACTCAATATATCACGCGAGACTCATTATGATGGGGGCGAAATAGGATCGACAGATACAAGAAGGCAGTGGAGAATCAAAAAAGTAAATGCAAACGATAACTTTGCTCCTGAGATGCGCCTAGCGGCATAATCTCTGGGCTCGCCGGAGCCTCGAAACAGAATCCGGCAACTTATTTTTTAAGGAGAAAATATGTCACCACGTAATCATAGTAATTGGACTAAGACGCCAAAAGTAGAATATATTAGTAGCGAATGCTATAATGATCATAGCATTTATCTACGTGAACAGGAAGAAATTTTTTCAAAGGTGTGGGTTCCTATGTGCCACACGTCAGAAATGTATGAGCTAGGTCAGTTCCGCACTACACAAATTGCTGGTGTAAATGTTGTTGCAATCCATGACGTAGCTGGTGTTAGAGCTTTTAGAGATCACCCATTTCTTCAACCTGCCGGTATGTTATCAGAATCATATGAAGGTGATGAACTCCATTGTGAAGTCAAACATGGTGGTATGGTATGGGTAACACTAGATCCTAATCCTACACAGTCAGTTGATGAATGGACAGCTGGTGCATTTGATTGTATCGCTGATGCTATTGACACAGAAGAGATGGAAGTTTTTCATTACCATAAGGCAGTTATAGATACTAATTATAAACTATGGCATGACACAAACAGTGAATTCTATCACGACTTCATGCATTACTTTAATCGAGTGTCAGGATTCAATGATGAATATTTCGCTAGAAAGAATATTCCTTTTGATAATGGTCACGTTAACGTGTCTAGCTTTACTGTTAACTATGAAGAGTATGAAGGATTTGAGGATAGAGGGGAGTTATCTTTTCCCAATCTGCCGCCCAACCAGTGGTACATGGTCGATCTTTTCCCAGGCTTTAACTTCAACCTTCGTGGTTCCGCCTATCGTTCAGACACAGTAACACCGCTTGGTCCGAATAAAGTGCTTATTGAATTTAGAGGATATGGTCTACGTAAGGATACAGAAGAAGAAAGACAAACGAGGATCAAACACCATAATTCTATTTGGGGACCATTCGGTCGTAACCTACATGAAGATTTGATTGGTGTTGCAGGTCAAGGTACTACAATGAGAGAAGGTACCGAATCAAGAAACATTCTACATGGTCGCCATGAAAATTCTACAATTCATGATGAAGTTGGAATGAGACATTACTATGAAGCATGGGGAAATATGTTAGGCGTAAGTCCAACAAATCCTTTACAATTTGAAAAGGCAGCTTAATGGCAGAAGAAAAAAAGTCCGGTGTTGTAGTCAAACAAGACCATAATGAATTCGAGTTAATGCTAAGATTCTTAGGCAATGAATTAATTGCAATTAGATTAGCAGCAACAAATTTCAACGGTAAGTTGATTATGTGGAGTATTGTCCTTATGATCTTTACGTTTATGATAATGGAGGTGTTCGGTCTGAGTGCAATGCTCGGCTTCGGCGATAATATGTCATGACAAAATTCGGTAAACAATTACTAGCTGCATGGATTTTTTCTATCAGTGTAGTAGTATTTTCTAATCTTGCTTTTGGCGCACCAGTATGGGCAGAGAAGCCAATTCAATGCGCCACTCCAGCAGAAGTTTTTGATAGACTCGATGGCGATGGTCTTGTACCATTATTTTCTTCTATAGGAAATGCTAGAGTAGAAAACGAGCTACACACTAAAATGTATGCTATGTTGTATAATGCAGAAAATGGTAAATGGGCATTCATAGAATTTTTTGATAACGAAACTACATGTGTCATTGTAGTCGGTGAAGGTGTAGACTTTAATGTGCAGGGTAAAGAGGAGAGCTAAATGTCACTGCCTTCAGTATTAAGATTAGATTGGCAATTTGATGATGGTCAATTTGTTTGGGATAAAGATAGAGACATTATATTTGATGCAGCAACGTCTGATCAAAACTTAAGTAATGCTAATCTTATACACGCTTCTGGTGATATGATGCTACAACATAAGTATCAAAAAATGCTCGAAAGAGTTGACATCGATGGAAGTGATAGTGTAAAAGAATATCCTGGACCTGATCATGAAGATTTTATTGAGATCAATAGAATGCCTACAACAGATGATGCTGAAGGTTACTATCGATATGATGATGGCAAGCATTACGATTTTGTATATGTTGAGAATAAAACTGTAAGAAGTAGAGTTAAATTTAGAAAACCTACCGACGGCATGCATTTAACACATCCTGATTTTTTTAATATCAACATCGAAAAAATTCATGTTGGTGAAGGTGCTAGATGGATTAAAGATCAAATGGCAAAGCTTGCAAATACATTTGACATCAAAGATTATTATTTAAAAATATTGGTGATACAGCCTGGTCAATATCTAAACTGGCATCGCGATGGAGAAGTTTCACTAGCTGGTTTTAATTTTTTAATCGGTGAAAGTATGGATCCGGTAGAATTTGATGACGGTGTTTATCCTTATAAATCAGCACTTCTTAATATTCAGAATTTTCATAAAGTTGAAAACACCACCGATGAGAATAGGATTACTTTAAAGCTGACAAGCAGAGATAAGTCATATGAAGAATTATATAAAGCGGTCACGGAATATCAGAGCGAAAGATCTTGAGCTTCTTCTTGATGATTTCTACACAATACTAATTGTAGAAAACGCAGATATTTCATCACTCTTACCTGATTCAATAATCGATATTAATCATCACTCTAAAGATTCTCACATGATCTCTGATGAGTCTTTGCCCTGGCATACCGATGGAATATTCTCTAAAGATGCAGAAAAATTTACAGGATTGTATGCAGTTAATGTAGATAAAGAAGCATCTCCTACTTACTTTAAAGATATGAGAGAAGCATATAAAGATCTTGACGATGATCTTAAACAAAAACTACTTAATGAAAAAGCAATAAGTAAAGTTCTTCATTATTATAACAAATCAAATTTCCCCTACAAATTTAAAGACAAATCTGTTTTCTCAAAATTCGTTAAGCAATCAAATGAACACTACCTGATTAGATATGATAATCAAGATAATGAATACTTGTACTATAGCCAGATTTTTACAGATACTCAATACTCAGAGGAAATAGATAAAGTAATATATAATAAGTACTACACTCATTATTGGAAGCCTGGTCAGTTGGTCTTATATAATAATAGATTAGTAAATCACAGAAGAGATTTTACTTCTACAGATATAAATCGTGAATTGAAACGCTTGACATTCAAGGACAGTATAAAATGGAAATGGTGATGACGTGGTTTTTCTTTTACTGGATTACAGCTTTTGTAGCAGTGACTATGGGATACCACCGATATTGGTCTCATAGAGAAGGCAAAAGAAGTGTAGCATTCGAATGGGTAACACTTACTTTAGGATTATTCCTAGGAATATTTAAGCCTGTAGGATGGATTGGTGTACACAGGCTACATCACAAGTATACTGACACTCATTTAGATCCTCATTCTCCTGCACATAATAAATGGAATGTTATATTCTCAGATTGGAGCGACACTAAAATTCCAACTTCGATCGTGCGAGATGTTTTAAGCAATAAGCGCATACTCTTTTTTCAGAAGTATGGCAAATATCTGATTTGGCCTGTTATTATTTTCTCTCCTTATACAATTCTATTAGGTTACATAGGAATGGCTACATTAAATTATTTTGGCCATAAAGATGGTAAACCAGTTGACCGGTGGTGGATTAGCATACTTGCACCGCTAGAAGGATTTCATAAAGATCACCATGACGGTCTATAAATTAAAAACACAATTTGATCTATGGAATTTAAGAGAACTTGTTAAGAAAGAAGAATCTCTTATAGAGTATTATAAAAACACTCGTATTTCGCGAGAAGATCATTATAGAATAAACACTACATTTCCTATGGGAGAAACTCATAGAGCAAAAAATAAAGATGCACAAAATTGTTACAATGGATACAATGGTAATGAAGAAGTAAATTCTGATTTTATTGCTAGTAGCAGAAATACAAATGAGAATCAACATCACATGATTATCATGGACGAAAAATTCAAGAGAGATGTTGATGATAGTATAAAGAATATGATAGCAAATATTGCTGAAGAAGAAAACATTCTTAACTATAGTAAAGTAAACATGTCTCTTATATACAAGAGTCCTAAATTAAGCATAGTCCCTCATATCGACCAACAGAAACCTAAAGCATCTAGAGGAATCAGATATCATTGTGTACTAAAATCAAATAATAAAAATATGATAAATGATATGGTAGTGAGGGAAGGAGAAATATGGGCTATAGATACTAATAATATGCATTCTGCTGAGAACTCTCATAGCACATTGCCTTCGCTACATTTCGTTATAGATTATATGGAGTAAATATGATAGCTAAATTTCATGATGTAAAATTGAAAGACATGAGTAATGAAGAAATAAGACGTTGGGCTAATTGTCTACCACGTGACAATGTGGTTGTTCTTAGAAATCAAGATCTAAATAAAGCAGATTTATCTCGTGTATATAACTCTATTGGAAACACATTAAAAACTGATGAATTTTTTTGTGATGATGAATATCCTGAACTTATGCGTGTTACTAACGAGAGAAAAGATGGTGAAAAAACTGGAATCTTTGCTGACAAAGAATTAGATTGGCATAGTAACGGGAATGGCAGGCCATCTGGTGTTGAGTGTTGTGTAGGTTTATACTGTGTAAAGCCCGGCAAAGATAGTGTAACAAGTTTTTGCGATACTCGTAAAGCGTATGATGACTTAAGTACAGCTATAAAATTAGAGCTAAGTAAAATAAAATGTCTTATGAAATTTGAAAATAATACGTTTTATGACTTAGATGAAGATGATAAAGAATTAGTAATGTTTGAAAATAGAGGTGAGTATGCAAGAGGTACTGTTAAACCTTTAGTGTACACCCATCCTTTTGACGGTAGGAAAGGCTTGTACTTTACTTTTCATTATATACAAAAAATGTATAAGGTGCCAGCAGAAAGACAAAAATTTTTAAAAGAGTTTTTGTTTGATCACGTATTTCAAGACAAGTATATTTACCATCATGATGATTGGCAACCCGGTGATTTAATTTTTATGGATCAATTCCATAGCATTCATAAAAGAAATGCTGTAGAAGGAGATAGATTCATGTATAGAACAACTTTAGATTATGCTCATGTTTACGACACCAGCAAAAACTCTTAACGTTAATTTTAATTTAGATAGAATAAAGGCTCAGTTTTTAGAGCATCTTCCTCACGCGATTGAAATGGGAGAGAATAACTACCTAAAAATAAACTATGACTTTGCTAATTTAAATGAAGAACTCAAGCATACAGTCTATGATTTTTTATTTGAACTAGGATATGATGGTGACTATGAAATACAAAGTTGGGGTAATTACTATAAGACTAAAACCTATTGTGGCAAGCACGATCATATAAGAAGAAACGTTATACTGTCTGGAATTTTCTATGTAGAGCCTATGGATGGTATTACTCGTTTTTTTGATCCTATGGCGCAATGGCATGATCAATTCGGATATTGGAATATAAGAAAAGGCAAGCATGAACATACTGGCAAGCCTAATGAAATCCTGTTATTTCCTCCTTATCTTGTGCATGATGTAGTAATGCATACGGAAGGTGAAAGAATGACTATAGCTTTTGATGTGGTAACAAAATGAAATTTAAATACGAACACACTGATCGATTTGCAGTTCTTAAGCATGATGATCCTGTAAAGAGAAAACTTTTAGATAGAATATTCAAATACAAAGTTCAGCCATACTTTGAATCTCATGGTGATGTAACAGTAGATGATGATCAGAAGATATATCATGTATGTTATGATTGCAATATTGAATTATGGAGTATGATCTTTGAAGTTGCTAAGCGTATTGGTGAAAACTGTAATGTTAATTTAGATTGGGATGCGTTGAAACACGTAACTAAACTTACATATATTTGGATGCCACCTGGAGGAAAACTTAGACCTCATACTGCACATGCTTTACGCACATTCTCTGCTTTTAATATACCGCTAAGAGGTGATACTAAACTCGATATGTATGATGATGATCTGAATCTTATTGAGAGAGCTCCATATGATAGGCCGTGTTTTCTTAATACGTACCAACCACACGGAGTGCTCAATGATAGTGATAAAGAAAGACTAATCTTAAAAGTGCATATGCAAATTGTCGATATGGACATGCTTAAGAACAGCTATTGCTCAGAAAAAACATTATCTCCATTCCTATTCGACATGCCTTGGAGAACTAGAGAAAAAACTGGTGTCTTGTAAAACATTAAAAGAATTCGGCATAGATAATTTTAGAGATATGCTTCGTGAAGCACAACTTCAAACATTAGAGCATGGCCATAGAAATGCTGACTGGTTTGTAAGTCTTTTAAAGGACCCGTACAATAACGGTAAATATCACGATTGGTATATTATAGAAGATACAGCATTTGCAACTGCTCAAAGATTTGGTCATACCTTTCGATTGCTCACACGCTATTTTGATTTTAGTTGGTATAATGTTTATCCTGGCAGGAATCTAGAAGTAATAACTCCAGCAATAGATATATTAAAGGTTCAGCTTGATATATACGATGGAGGATTTGTTAGTTTAGAATACATGAGTAGAAAAAACCTTATTAAGCGAATGGGTCAAAGATTCGGAAAGTTTACACAAAGAAAGTGGATAGTTCCGGAAGGCATGTTTAAAACGTGTAATAATAATTCTAAAAAGTGCTGGCAACATATAACATACACCGGTAGAAATCCTGAATTGCAATCTATAACATACGAGAAATGGAATGACTTGCCTGATTGAAAAAACAAAAAGATCGAGAGTTAAAGGATCTGGACCTCGCAGAACCGAGATGGTTAGGTTTGCTGAAATTGGAAAGGCAGACCAAGATCTCGTAGATTATTTAAATGCTATAGCGGATTCAGAAAAGTTCAATGATATAGGAACTGAGAAATATAATATATCAGGACAGTGCGATTATAAAGACGTGTTTAATGCTGAGGCTGGATTAGATTCGCCATATAGACAAAAACTTTTGCAATGCCAAAAAACAAATGAAAACACATCAGATGAACATGATTATACGGAGTGGGTTGGGAAAGAAATTTCTCTGCCTATGTTTAAGAAAATCTATAGATTTAGAATAAGTGAAATGGATCCGCATTTTGAAATGGATTTCCATATTGATATGGATACCAGCGTGATGTGTAGAGCTCAGATATGTCTAAGAGATACGACTAGTGTTTTTGAATTTAAAACAAAATCCGGAATAGAATCTTTGCATATGGAAAAAGGAAAAATTTATTTTGTTAATGTTGGTTGGATGCATAGAGTATTAAATACAGAAGGGCTTAGAAGAGTAGCAATTTTAGGATTTGATTATAAGGATTATACTGGAAATGTACAACTCAAGATACAAGATAATGCCTCAGTTCAATCTTACGGATACGGAGAGGCTACAGTTAAAGAAGCTAATTGAAGATGAAGTTGTTGCTATATCCGATCAAAAGCAAAGTTATTTTTATTGGAGCAAAGAACCTCATCCCGTTGCAATAAAATATAAATCTTTACTTGAAAATTTAATTGGAAGTGAAGCTAAAATCATTTACATAGTTCAGCCACCTCATTCAACTTTGCATCCTCATATCGATAAAGAAGATGAAGATGAGCATATGAGAGTTACTGTATTTTCATTTCCTATTACTCTTCCAAATGAATGTGCAACACTGTGGTATGATAATAAAGCGGATCTAAATATAGTGGATGAAACTTATTATGGAGATGGAGATACATATCTACTCAATACTAAGTATCTTCATGGTGTAGTGAATGATACTGATAATAAAAGAAGTTTTTTACAAATAACATTTAATGAGAAATATGACACGGTTTTACAAAAGGTTGCCTGAATTTGATCTAGATCAAGAAGCGAAGGAATTAATCTATAGATTTTTTCTTAGGCTTCCTGAAGTTGACAAAAAATTTGAGTGCAATAATTCATTTAAAGATGCAAACGGTTTTTCTTTTATAGAAAGAATGAAGTCTGCTTTAGCTGTAGAATCTAGAGCCGCGTTTGTTTTTCAAAAGCCATACACTAGTACAATCAGACATGTAGATTTAGAAGAGAACAATAGAAATACTGTGATTATAGTTCCTGTTAAAATGAAAACAGGCACTCTCTTCTTTAAAGACTACGAAAGCAACTCTGTGGATCAAACCGATCCACAATATTCTTATCTTGTAAATGTAAAAGAAATACATGAAGCGCACAATAAAACTCCTGAACCTCGAGTATCATTGCAGTTTATGTTAGACATGGATTTTAATGACGCATTACAACTACATGAGGATGGTTTACTATGCACTTCATGATTATTGGTTATCCTAGAACAGGAACTACTTCAATTGTAGACCAGCTTCTCATTGATTTTCCTCAGTGCAGTAACCACATTAAAGACATAAGACATGATAATTTATCAGGTTGGTTGATGGCAGATGCATCAATTGCAAAAATGCATACCTTTAAAGAATATGAACAATATAAAAATATAAGAGATTATATAGTACATCGAACTGATAAAGTTATTTACACTCGAATGAGAGATAATTTAGAAGAACACCTCCTTAGTTACATCGCGATTTATTTGTGCAGAAAAGAAGATCATCATCTACCGTATATCGATATTGAAACAGTAAAAGAACCATACTCTAATGAAGTAGTAGATAAATATATGGATAGGCAAATTTATAGCATGATTAATTTTAAGTCAAGGCTTGACGAATATAAAAGACTTCCTTGGAAAAACTCAATGGAGATTAATGTATTTGATGGATTTCCTATTCATGTTAATAGTTACAAAAACTTTATAAATGAAGATTGGTTTGAAGATTTAGATTTTGTGCATGCAAAAGCAAAAGAAGGCGCAGAAATGTTGAGGAAGCATGGAATCGATAGATATTGATAGAATTCTTTTAGAGCTTGAATGTTTACCAGAATATGATGATTGGGTATATTTACAGAAAGCAAAGGAAGATCCTAAAAGAGAACAAGACTTTACAGAATTTGCTTATAACATACCGTACACTAATTCAGTAATAGAAAAACTAAATATGTTTAGAACTCGAGTCATGAGACTTCGAAGCAAAACATGTTATTCATATCATAAAGATCCGACACAACGAATTCATATACCTTTAATCACAAATGAATCTTGTTTTATTCTTCTTGACAAAGAAGCAATTCATCTACCGGCAGACGGAAGACACTTTATTGTTGATACAACAAAAATGCATACTGCTATCAATGCTTCTTGGGAAGATAGAATACATTTAGTCGGATGTTTTCAATGATAGCTATCACAGGTCATACGAGCGGTATTGGCAAATTTATTAATGATAACTATAATTGTATAGGCTTTAGTCGATCAAATGGATATGACATATCAAAAGATAATGATCGTATGCGTATGTATGAAGAGTCTAAAGAGTGTGACACCTTTATAAACTGTGCGTATTATGATAATTATCAAAGCATATTATTAGAAGAGCTTTCATTATATAATCCAAATATAGATATAATAAATATCGGGTCTGATGTGACAAACTATGATTTACCTGAAGGTCATAGATTAGAAAGATATAAAGAAAACAAGCTTAACTTAAAATATAAATGCCAGTTATTTGGAGCAAAGTATAGATCATTCGGTTACGTGGCTACTGAAAGAATATTAAGAGATAGACCGAATGTGCAAACTATATCTGTAAAAGAAGCAGTAAGGATAATCTTTGACTAGTATTACATTAATTGCCTTACCACCTCGAGGGTATGGATCTGGAACACGAGCGCCAAGTCCAGCTTTGGCGCATATTGCACCTATGCTTGAGAAAGATGGAATTGAAGTTGTGTCACTTGACATGAACATAGACTATTATGAAGAATTCGGTGATGAAGGATATGAAAGACTTCAGACTTGGGGAGAGTCTAAAGGAGAATTAGAAAAAGAAATAGAAGAACCATTTATGGAATGGGTAAAAAAGTATATCACTAAGATTGATACTGAATGGGTTGGGTTAAGCATATTCAGTGTTTATAGCGAAGTGATTGCTCCGCCAGTACTTAAACATATTCGATCAATTTTCGATGGAAAGATTGTTGCTGGAGGATACGGAGTTGTATATCCATATGGAATGAAATTAAAAGAAGAAGGTTTAGTCGATTATTTTATTAGAGGTGAAGGTGAAGAATCTCTTAATGCTTTGCTCAAAGGAGAAGATCATCCTGCTATTGATAGCCAAATACCTCATCAAGTTTTAGATTTAGATTCTTTGCCAATACCAGATTATTCATCTTTTAAACATGATGATGAGCCAAGAGACTATACTATTACTGCATCTAGAGGATGTGTAAGACAATGTACTTTTTGTAATGTTCCATCTTTATTTCAAAAATTTAGATGGAAGAGTGGTGAGAAAGTAGCACAAGAATATATTGACATTATCAAAAAAAATAATGTAGAAAGAGTCTTATTTTCTGATAGTCTAGTTAATGGAAATATGAAAGAATTTAGATCTTTTATACGAGTGATGTCCGATTGGTATGATAAAAATCCTAGGCAAGAAGTAGTCCCTTGGGCTGGTCAATTTATATGTAGAAATAGAAATGCTCTTACAGAAGAAGACTTTAAGTACATAAAGAAGTCCGGATGTTTTAATTTGCAAATAGGAATTGAATCTGGTTCTGAATCAGTTCGAGATCATATGAAGAAAAAATTTAGCAATGATGACATGTACTACACCTTAGAACATCTAGCTGACTTAGGAATTGAACTTGTATTGCTTATGATCGTAGGCTATCCTACAGAAACAAAAGAAGATTTTGAAGATACTCTTTTATTCTTTGAAAACATGAATGACTTACATGGTCATAAGACAAAGATATATGTAAACATTAATGTCATGAAAATCTTTTATCATACTGAAGTAAATCGTATGCATGATCTTTATATATGGGAAGATAAGAAAAGAACAGAGTTCATATCAACACATAAAGAAGGCCACGATTTTGAAGAACGAAAAGAAAGATTTTATGAAGCATATGAATTGGTAGAACTTTTGCCTAATTTAAGGCAGACAGCAGCAAATCCTGAAAAATATAAGATGCTTAAAAAACATGATCTAGTCGTTTAAGAAATTAGCTGAACCTATCTTAGGTGTATTCATTTTTCCGGAACAGTGTATATACTCTGCTTTAAATTCAATAGAAATTCCAACTTCCCAGTCAATTGCTGTACCGCTTAGTCCATGATAGAAGTCAGGGCTATACGGCAAATGCTCGAGCAAATGATCAGGACATGGCTTTCCTGTCAAACCTTCTACGCCAGGTGTATCACATATTCTTTTGTATATAGCAGGATTTCCATGGAAACTTCTTTTAGTAATATCTCCAACCCAAGTTGCTGCCTCATGGTATGTTTGGTCAAATATGATTAGTTTCTGATCATCGTCTTGACAAACTAAAGGAACCACGACATTCCACTTATTATTTGAATCCCATAAATCTACATGAGGAAAATATGGATGCTCATGCCAGAATATATTTCCGGAATTAAATCTTTCTGAGTTGTAGTATTCTCCTAGCATCATATCAAAAAATTCTCTTTCATAATTGATAAGATGCATCATTCCATTGTCCTTTGCATTCTTATTGAAGTTATCTTTTTCAATATCCCAATAATCTACAAAGGATTTAATAACAGGTGTTTCAATATTTTTTATAAAATAATGCATTTTTTTTCATTTTATTTCATTTTTGGGGTTTACAATCGGTAAAAACTATGGTATAATATATCTATAAAATGAAAAAAGAGCTGAGGAGCTAAATATGACTAAACCAATCTCAAATGCAGCTTATAAGCGAATGATTAATACACTAACACCTAACAGACAGCGTGAAAGTGTCGAGCGTATGCTTCGTGTTATTCCAGTCTGGTTGATGGAAGAAGCAGCACGTCCAATCCAAAACGAAAAAGTTATCAAGCTTCTTGAGTCTCGCCTCAAGCAAGCTCGATTAATGATGTCTTCGATATACGCATGTGGGAGGGTTGTATAATGTTTCAGTTTGAATTTCAAAATCCAGATCACAACGATACTTGGAGAGAAATCATTGCGTTCTGTATGTCAAAGCCTGAAGGTACTCCTTCGGAGTCTCTTCAATATATGCTAGCTAAAGAGCTTGGCATCGAAGCAAGCACAACTGCTTGTGCACTAGCTGCAATCAGATTTTAGGAGGATTATCATGGCTAAGTATGAATGGATTGCTGGAGTTTTGTTTGTTATCGTTGTTGCTACATTGCCAATCTTGATGGTGCTGTAATGAAAAATCCTATTGCAAAATATCTCATGTGTTCTTATGCATACTACAAAGAAGACAATCCTCTTATCAGTGATGATGAGTTCGATAGTCTTGCCAAGTGGTTGCTTGAGAATTGGGATGCAGTAGATCATCCACATAAAAAATATATCACTAAGCATGATCTTGAAGCGGGTACATATCTTGGCAAGTATCCTTCAATGGTAGCAGGCGCAGTAAGGAGTTATCGTGTCACATCAGTCAGAAGTAATTGATACTCTAGGACATCATCTTGTTGGTGTTATTTGGAATGTAATTGGAAGTCGAGGAGATAAATACAATGTCGAAATGGTCAACTACGGATTTGAATGTAATTGCATTGCATATCGGAAGTGCAAGCATATCAAAGAGGTCGAGAAAAAAATCACTTCTCAATGCACTTTTTAGTTTACTTTTAAAAAAAAGTATGGTATAATAGATCTATAAAATGGAAATGAGAGGAAAATATAATGTTGAACAAATCTGAAATGTCAAAGATCCAAGCTCTGTTTGTAGAAGCATCAGACGAGCAGATGAGTGAAATTGCTCAAATGTTTAATGATGCTCGCAATCTAAAGGTTGCACGTGCAGCTAGGTCTTTTACTGTTGGACAGTCTGTTTCATGTACCGGTCGTCGTGGTGCCATGTCAGGCAAAGTTATTAAAGTCCTTAAAAAGAATGTTCGTGTTAAAACTGAAGCAGATGGCGTATGGAACGTTACTGCATCATTATTAAAAGCTGCTTAAGGAGAATTATATTATGGCACATCAAGTAGAAACAATGGCATATGCTGGACAGGTACCTTGGCATGGACTCGGCGTTCCTGTCTCAAATGATCTTACTCCAGTACAAATGATGGATAAAGCTGGCCTTGACTGGAAAGTTAAGGAAGTTGAATCATTCATCGAATACGACGGTAAGCGAATGCCTACTGGTCAAAAGTCTTTAGTTCGTACAACTGATGCTAAGATCCTGACAAATGTCGGTGAGAACTGGAATCCAGTTCAGAATGAAACTGCATTTGAATTCTTTTCAGAATACGTTATGCAGGGTGATATGGAAATGCATACTGCTGGTTCACTGAAAGGTGGTCAAATGGTATGGGCTTTAGCAAAAGTCAAAGAGTCTTTTGACTTATTCAAAGGCGACACTGTTGAATCGTACCTCTTGTTCTCTAATCCACACCAGTATGGTAAGTCAATCGACATTCGCTTTACACCAATTCGTGTAGTATGTAACAACACACTGTCTCTTTCTCTTGATATGCAAGCAGAACGTGCAGTCAAAGTTGGCCACCGTGTAGAATTTGATGCTAGTGAAGTAAAGTCTGCTCTTGGAATTGCATCAGAAAAACTTGGTGTATATAAAGAAATGGCACAGTTTCTTGGATCAAAGCGTTACAAAGATGATAATGTTGTTGAGTTCTTCAATGCAGTATTTCCTCGCACTACTGATAAGCGAGTTCAAGGTAAGGCTTTAAGCGTAGATACACTATCAGCAAATGCTAAGAAAGCATATAGTGTATTAGAAACTCAGCCAGGTTCTGAATTTGCTGAAGGTACGTGGTGGCAGGCATTTAATGCAGTCACATATATTACTGATCATGTTCAAGGTCGTAACTCTGATAATCGTTTGTATTCATCATGGTTTGGCGGAAATCAAATCCGCAAGCGTAATGCGCTTGAAACAGCAATTGAATATGCGGAGGCAGCATAATGTCAGTAGAACGCAGTATTGAAAGAGATGTCAAGGCTATGTCAATGGGCCTTGACACTATTAACTCTCAAATCAATGCATTGGAAACCAATGTAAAATTGAAAAAAGCTGAAAGAAAGCGGCTTGCTCGTTTGCAAGCAGTCAAAGTTCAAATGGTTGAAAATCCAGATGAATGTAAAAAATTGGTGAAACGATACAAGGAAATGCAATGAAAGCACATAAACTAGATATGATTGCTACATGGGCAA
>Ga0181421_1000285_pt1 | contig 14361 bp, 15 predicted proteins | sample 44SPOviralmetaG_FD_130146 | JGI IMG/M metagenome (GOLD analysis project Ga0181421, IMG submission 130146) | Marine viral communities from the oligotrophic San Pedro Time Series (SPOT) site, San Pedro Channel, CA, USA - 44 SPOT_SRF_2013-06-19 | ecosystem: Environmental > Aquatic > Marine > Strait...
GATACAGTCAGGTCAAGTGGGGGTAGTGAAACATTAGATGATAAAGCAGACCGTATAAAAAAAGAGTTAGAAGAAAAAATACAAGTATTAGGTACGAAATATACGGAAATAGTTATATTTATGAAAAATGAAAACCCCCTAGTGCGCCTAGAGCCCCGGGGCCTCAAACCCTATTTTATAACTGTTAAGGAAGCTAAAACAAATACTCAACTGAAATGGACTGAATATAAAAACTATTTAATTGGCTTTTCTGACACATTCACAGATGATGATTATGTTTTAGTTTATCAAAGCTCAAGTGTAGGGTCAAGCGAAATGACACACAGTTATATTATTATTAAAAATATCGATAGAGTTTTTGCCAAAGAGGGAGAGACCGCCCAGCAGAAATTAAATCGTAAAAAATATTATAAGCAACCTTTAACTGATGCGGAGTCGCTACAAACTTACGTCAGCACGGGGCAGGGGCAGGGCGGCTATTAAATTCACGGTAAGCGAAAAGTTATAAACTATTTATAAATATTTTTCTTACCATTTATCATAACAAAATGTATTTTATGTTAAAATATTTACCTTACCATAAAATATTTCTCTCACAATTTTATTTAAAATTATTTCTTACCATTTATTATAACAATTTATAATTAACGAAGTTAGGTTTTCTCTCACAATTTTTTAAATTATTTATTATTTTAATTTTATTTATCTAATATTCTAAATAAAATTAAAGAAACTATTCTATCGCGCATGGGACGATTTTCTCATTCTTCTTCTTTTTGTTGATCTTCTATGGTTTTTTGATTTTTTTACTTTTTTAGATTTTTTTGATTTTCTTCTTTTGTTACCGCCATAATGCCATAAGCCTAATTGCCTGCGCTCCTCTTCAGACTTTGCCATAGAAGACATCGGCATGTAGCGGGATTTCTCCTCCTCCTCCCTCTGCTTCAACATTGCGTTTCTTTCCTCCCACCACAACGGCGGCGGTAGCGTATGCGGCGTGTACTGCGACAGTTTCATTGTTGGCTTGTTTGTCCCCGACTGATTTTCTGGATGGATCCTACTAAATTTATCATCTTTAAACTCCATCGCCACCACCGCCGCCTCCTCCGGCGTCAAATTTTCCAACCCACTAATTCCTCCTTTCCTTTGCAACACTACCCACGCCACATCGCATTTATTAGCTTTTGCAACTTCTTTATCTTCTTCAGTCGCAAGTGCCCGCGCAGTAAGCTTCTTCGGGTTAACTAATATTTTCAACATTGGTTTAACATCATTAATGCGATCCCTCCATTTGTAGCCATATAACTGTTGCGCTATATCCTCAATTAACTCTTTCTCCAAATCTTTAGTCTTTGAAAATGTATAATCGTACATTATTATTTATAATATTACTAAATATTTAAAAAAATAAAAAAATTAATAGCCAAAATATTATATAATTATATTATATACATATAATATAATGAGTGCAAATTTAGAAGAATTATTTAATAGACATCATAGATATTTGCTAGATTTACCTGACCGTGATTTAGAAACTGTAATGCTTCATTTAAGAGGAAAATTTATGTATAATAACGGCGAGATTGACTCAGAATATAGACCTCAACTAGCCAAGCTTAATGAAATAATTAAAAATGCACCAAAACCTAATAATGGTACTGACAAATTACCTTTGTATAGAATAGAAGAAATAAGTGACGATGCTCCACTGAATTATGACAGAAATACTAGTTGGTCTACCTCTAATACGATTGCCAAACATTTTATTGAAATCATGACTGACCGTCAACAGATGAGTAGTAAGCATAAAAGATTATTAATATTAGAATTTGAATATACAAATGATTTTTTATGTATTGGTCCATTGAACGAAAAATATAAAACCACTAATAAAAATTATTTAAGCTTAAAAAAAAAACTAGATGATTATAAAGGATTTGTAGAGGATTATTTAGATGCACAACAAGAAGTTTTAATAGCTCCAAGATTAATTTTGAAGTGGTATAAAATCGAAGAAAATCGAGATTATAATATTAGTTATATATACGTAGAACATGATAATCAACCCTCATCAACACCAAGAGGATCATCAACACCAAGAGGATCATCAACACCAAGACGATCATTAATATCAAGAGGGCAATCACTATTTGGTTCTTCACCTTCAGTAGTTACATCAACTGGAAGAGGTGGAATTTTAAAAAAAATAGATGGTAATATATATATTGTTAATAGTTTTGGCGAGATATTAGAAGCTCAACCAATACAATCAAGAGCACAACTACAGAACTATGCACAGGAGGCCGGAAAAAACTTAAATTTATTTGGTAACCAAAGGGATTTATATAATCAAATAGATAAACCATGGAGTGGTGGTAAAAAAAAGAAGACATACAAAAAAAAGAAGACATACAAAAAAAAGAAGACATACAAAAAGAAAAACTTAAATAAAAAAAAATTCTTCTAAAATTCCTCTCAAAAAGCAATCGCAAATTAAAATCGCAAAATGCGAAAAGTTACAAAAACTTTATTAATATTTTTCTTACCATTTACCATAATAAATTATATTTTATGTTAAAAGTTTTACCTTACCATAAAATATTTCTTAGCATTTTACATAATAAAAAATATTAATTTTAGTAAAAATATTTATTATCTTATATCATAACAAATATTTTTAAATGATTTTATTTATAGTAACAATAAATTCACAAAGATTTTATTTCATACTTGAGATAAACTATTGAAAATTTATATTTATTGTCTTCTTTTTGTATGTCTTCTTTTTATTGATCTCATGTAATTCACTTAGATTTTATTTCATATTCATAATATTTTTGAGAGAAGTATTGTACGAAGTTAAATTTTCTCTCTCAATTATTCAATTCTTTTTATTATTTTAATTTTATTTATGTATTAATTTAAATAAAATTAAAGAATATAATTATCTTCTTCTTTTTGTATGTCTTCTTCTTTTTGTAGAAGTTCTATGGTTTTTTGATTTTTTTTCTTTTTTTACTTTTTTTGATTTTCTTTTTTTGCCTCCACTTTTTATCGCCCTCTCCCATTCCTCCTCCGCCGCCTCCGCCGCCTCCGCCGCCTTCTTCGCCGCGATCTTCGCCTTTATCGCCGCCTCCGCCGCATCACTCATGACCTCCTCATCCATCTCTGCCCCCACCCTCACCGCCACATAATTCGCCACATTCGCAAGTAGCAACGCCTCACTTGCCGCCTTACTTGCCACATTAGCTGCCGCCTCCTTCTTTGCTGCCGCAATCGCAACCACCTCCGCCTTTGAGTTCGCCATTAGTGTATTTTTTTCTATTAATGTCATTAACATAATAAGATATTTTATTTTACAAAAAAACTTAAATAAAAAAAAATTCTTCTAAAATTCCTCTCAAAAAGCAATCGCAAATTAAAATCGCAAAATGCGAAAAGTTACAAAAACTTTATTAATATTTTAGTAAAAATATTTAACAAAATTTTATTTCATATTTTTTTTTCATATTTTAAAAATATTTATTATATTATATCATAACAAATATTTTATATAATTCATATTTATCATATTTATCATATTTATCATGTCGCGTAATTTCGCAAAGATTTTATTTTGGACTTGAGATAAGTTATTGAAAACTTATATTTATTTTTGATATTTCGAGAATTTATTGAACGAAGTTTGGACTTTCTCTCACAATTTTTAAAATTATTTATTATTTTAATTTTATTTATGTAATATCTAAATAAAATTAAAGAAACTATTCTATCGCGCATGGGACGATTTTCCCATTCTTCTTCTTTTTGTTGATCTTCTATGGTTTTTTGATTTTTTTACTTTTTTAGATTTTTTTGATTTTCTTCTTTTTGTAAGTTTTCTTTTACCCCCCATTCGTACAGAACCATCATTATAGGTGGAGAATTCTCTCTGGAGGGCGGCCATCTCCTCTTCAAGCTTTTGATTTCGTTTTCTTGATCTTATAAATTCTTCTTTTTTTTTCTGAAATTCTTCTCCTTTTTTCTGAAATTCTTCTCCTTTTTTCTGTAATTCTTCTTCTTTTTCCCCAAAATCAACCTTGGTGAAACCGTGAGGGCTGGGAGGTGGGAGGCGGGTAGGGTCAACGGAGATAAAGGGCGCCTGTGCTGGGGAGGGCGTCCGAGGGGGGGCGGCAGGGTCAACGGAGATAAAGGGCGCCTGTGCTGGGGAGGGCGTCCGAGGGGGGGCGGCAGTTCTTTTAAACATAGATCCTAATCTATTGGATAAATTACCGAAATTAGTACTCCCTTTACCACCAATTTTTCTTGAATAACTCATTTTATAATATAACTAAATATTTTATTTTAATTCTGATTTCTAAACCATTGTACAATTTTTTATTTCAATATTTTAATTGAAAATATTGAAATTTCCACTAATATGACTAATGGTTTTATTTATGTAATATCTAAATAAAATTAAAGAAACTATTCTATCGCGCATAGGACGATTTTCCCATTCTTCTTCTTTTTGTTGATCTTCTATGGTTTTTTGATTTTTTTACTTTTTTAGATTTTTTTTTACCACCTCCATGTTTCCGAAACGCATTGCTCACTTTTCTTGCCACCCTCGCCGCCATCCCCTTCACCGCCGCCTTCGCCTCCACCGCCCTCTCCACCGCCGCCTCCTCATTATCTTGTGTCAAAACAAAAGAATTTGTTGAATTTTTACAATTTTCTAGAGCTTTTAGTGTTTTATTATCAGAAATATGTGAATTAGCTGGTTCATTTTCGGTAAAATTCTTAAATAAATCATCCGCTTTTGGTCGACTATCTGATAATGAAAAAATATTTACCCTAATTTTTGTTTCTTTTGGTACCATGTTAGGTAATAATTGTCTCATTTTATCTGCATTTTTTAGTGAACTTTGTACTATACATGTAAAAGGGTCCTTTTTATGTATACCTATATATTGCATTGCTGCAATATCATCCTCTTCACAATCATGATAAATAACATCTGGTAAATGCATATTTTTGGAAAAATCGTCTTCTTTATTTAATAGCTTATATAAATAAGAGTCAAAGCCAGAATATTTATTACGGTCTTCTGTAATTGCTACTGGAGAGCATTTGATATCTACAGGATTATGTATATTATCCCAATCATGTTTATCTCTATATTTATTAGTATGTATATAACTTGCAACTAATAAACCTAAATGATCATGTGGAAGTAATGGTCCACGAACAATTGAATCTATAACTTTTTGTGCTTGTGTATAAATTCCGCTATCCTTTGTTATTTCACTTATTTGCGTTTTATTTGTCTCTAAATATGTTACTATGTTTTTTTCTGTACAAAAACGCGTCCATTTCTTTATTGCTTCATCGGCAGGTATTATTTTTAATGCCTCTAAGTTTTCTAATGCCTCGTTATATATTATTAATAACTCTCTTAACTTGGAATTTTTATCAGGGTCACCGCTTGGTTCGTTATCCTTTTTACTAAATAAATCATAATCTAAATTTTCATATCTTTTATCATTAATATATCCAAACTTTGTTAAAATTTTTTGCATTTTTTTTAATCCAAAAGGGTTAATGGTAACTTTATTATATCCATTTTTTTTATACCAATCAGATACGGCTGAATTATTGAAAACTGGTGATGAATTAAGACAATAAATTTCAAATTTTCTTGCATCTTCAATTTTTATTATAGTTTTATTACATAACATAGTTAAATAACTTAATATAGCGTTCTCGATTTTATCGAACGGCTTACCTCCTTTTCCTACAATGTTATATGAATTGACATTTAACCAAATTTTTGCATCAGGTTTTTTCATAAAATATTTTATAGTATTAATTACATTTTCATCATAAAGATTACAACATACATAAATAAAATTTCCATCTATTTCTAAGTCATCAACCTGCACCGGAGATATTCTACTTACTCGATCATCAAAAGCTTCCACGGCGGCACTGGCGGTGGCGAAGGTGGGGCGGGGGAGGGCGGCGGGGGTAGGGAGGGCGGCGGGATCGATGGCGGGATCGACGGCGGGAGGGAGGGCGGCAGTTCTTTTAAACATAGATCTTAAATTACCAAATTTACGAAATTTAAAACCCCCTTTTCTACTTCTTTTTCTTAAATTTTTATTTTTACCACCAATTTTTCTTGAATAACCCATTTTATAATATAACTAAATATTTTATTTCAATTCTTATTTCTAAACCATTGTACAATTTTTTATTTCAATATTTTAATTGAAAATATTGAAATTGCCACTAATATAGCTAATGGTTTTATTTATGTAATAATCTTAATAAAATTAAAGAAACTATTCTATCGCGCATGGGACGATTTTCCCATTCTTCTTCTTTTTGTTGATCTTCTATGGTTTTTTGATTTTTTTACTTTTTTAGATTTTTTTACTTTTTTTGATTTTTTTACTTTTTTAGATTTTTTTGATTTTCTAGTTTTCTTTTCTTTTTTAGATTTTTTCTTATTTTTATTTCCTCCTCCGGTACGCCAGTCACGCCGGACCGGCTCTGAGAGATCGTAAAAATCATTTCCGGGTAACTTAGTCAGCGCGTATTCCGCCTCCTTCTTAGCGTTATCACTGCCTGTCTCTAGTAGCTTATTCAGCTTACTCAGGCCATCTTCATCATGGATAAACTTCTGGTTTTCGGTGTTGTCGACCGCGAGGTTGCCCAGCGCGTAAGCCGCACGCAACTTTTGATCATCGTTGTCTGTCTCTAGTAGTTCAATCAGCTTAATCAGGCCATGCTTTTCACGGATAAAGTTCTGGCTTTCGGGTCTTCCGGCAGCTGCGAGGCTGCCCAGCGCGATGGCCGCACCCTGGATATCTTTATCACTGCCTGTCTTTAGTAGTTCAATCAGCTTAGTCAGGCCACCATTTTCACGGATAAAGTCCTGGTTTTTGCCGTTGTAGGGCGAGAGGTTGCCCAGCGCGACGGCCGCACGCCACCTATTGTTTTCGTCTTCTGAGTTTAGTAGATTAATCAGCTTAGTCAGGCCATTCTTTTCACGGATATAGTCCTGGTTTGTGGGGTTGTAGGCCGCCAGCTCCACCAGCGCTCCTGCCACATACCCCTTCATATACTCCTGACCTTTATCTAGTAGATTAATCAGCTTAAGCAGGTCACCGTTTTTACGGATAAAGTTCTGGTTTATGGGGTTTAAGTACACCTTCTTGCCCAGCAAGACGGCCGCTCCCTGGTCGCCTTCGTTAATTTTCTCTAGCAGGAGTTTTAAAATAGTCTTGTCATTCTTGCTCCAAAATTTGTACAAATAATGTCCGGGTAACTCGCCCAGCGCGTATTTCGCCTCCTTATTCAGATTATCATTGTCTGCATATAGTAGTTTATCCAGCTTAGTCAGGCCATTATTATCACTGATAAACTTCTGGTTTTCGGGGTTGTTGGCCGCGAGGTTGCCCAGCGTGTAAGCCGCACACTCCTTAACATTATCGTTGTCTGTATCTAGTAGATTAATCAGCTTAGTCAGGCCATCCTTTTCACGGATAAAGTTCTGGTTTTCGGGGTTTTTGGCCGCGAGGTTGCCCAGCGTATAAGCCGCATACTCCTTATCTTTATCACTGCCTGTCTCTAGTAGTTCAATCAGCTTAATCAGGCCATCATTTTCACGGATAAAGTTCTGGTTTCTGGTGTTGTCGATCGCAAGGCTGCCCAGTGCGTTAGCCACAGCCTTCTTATCATCATCGTTGCCTGTCTTTAGTAGTTCAATCAGCTTAATCAGGCCACCGTTTTCACGGATAAAGTCCTTGTTTTTGGGGTTGTTGGCCGCCAGCTCCGCCAGCGTGTCCGCCACACGCCACTTATTGTTTATGCCGTCTGAGTTTAGTAGATTAATCAGCTTAATCAGGCCACCGTTTTTACGGATAAAGTCCTTGTTTTTGGGGTTGTTGGCAGCCAGCACCGCCAGCGTGTCCGCCGCACGCCACTTATTGTTTATGTCGTCTGAGTTTAGTAGATTAATCAGCTTAATCAGGCCACTGTTTTTACGGATAAAGTTCTGGTTTTCGGGGTTGTCGGCCGCGAGGTTGGCCAGATCTGAGACCGCATTCCAGTCGCCTCTTTCTACTCTATTAATTATATTTATCAGGGTTGGTGTCTTCAAAATGCCATTCTCATGGTTAACCTCATGCTCAACAACCACCGGAATTTCTCTATATCCACGAGATCTGAACGGATTTGTTAGTGTTTTAAACATTTATAATATAACTAAATATTTTATTTTAATTCTGATTTCTAAACCATTCTACATTTTTTATTTCAATATTTTAATTGAAAATATTGAAATTGCCACTAATATGACTAATAGTAAAATTGTATTTAAAAAAATGAAAAAAAAAATTGAATTGAATTAACAAACTATAATAACTATAAAAACAACTTCAATGACTACAACAAAGATAGATATATCTTGCGATTTGGATTTAGACTTAAATGCTTATCCAGAAGAATTTAAAGAATTTTGTAAAAAAAACGAATTGAAATATCCAAATATAGAAACAGGCAATGGCAAAGCATTATGCGCTATGCTATTAACGCCTAATAAATACTGGGAAAGAGAAAGTATTAATGCTTTTGTTAAAAAATTTAATATAAAGACAAAAGATAGTATTCAACTATTTAATAAACACTCTCAGTGGGGTATAGCTACCTCATCTATCCGTGGGAAAAATTATATATTATATCCTTATGAACTTTCACATAAGAATATAATGAGAAAAAATTTTAAATTTGATGGAACAAATGAAGAAAAAAATAATGCAATTGATCAAATAAAACAAGAAATATTAGGCGATTATGTTAATATTCCTAATGAAGAATGGCAACTTGGACACAAAAATCCTGATAGCGCTGATAATTCCAGCAAAAATCTTATTCTTCAACCACCAATACAAGGAAAATATAGAGATAATTATATATTTACCGATACTCTTACTAAAATACCTACGCCTAAAAAAATTATATCAATGTACAATGAAAAAACTTGTCCTTATAGTACACAACAATTAATAGCATTAAAAGATTGGCTTAATTCAATAGAATTAGTTCAACCTTGATAAACTAATATTATAATATTCTTCATTAATTTCAATACCAATACATTTTCTTTCTGTATTTTTGCAAGCTAATGCTGTTGTCCCGCTTCCTAAAAATGGATCAACGACTAATGAATTTTTTTTACTGAATAATTTTATAAGATGTTCAATTAATTCTAATGGCTTTACTGTAATATGAGTATTGTTTTTACCCTTTTCTCTTTTAGATGGTTTTGATACTAAGAAATTTTTATCATATATTTCATTGAATTCCTCTGTTGTAATAATATTGGCTGGAACTCTATCATTATTTATACCTACTTTTTGTGAAAAATCAAGAAGACCCGTTTTATATATTAACTCATTTTTTATAAATGTTAATTTACCAATAGGTTTCATTGCAACGCATATTGGTTCAAAACAAGATTTAATTTGTGGTGTTTTAAAATCTTCATATTCGTCTTTTAATCTTTCTTTTTCTTCATCAGTTATTTTCATTTTATCAATTATATGTGAAACAGACATACCTTTTGGCATTGTTTGTGTATATGTCCAGTTTATCATATCTCTTATTTCAAATCCTGCCAATTCACAAGCCATTGCAATAGCATGATATAATCTAGGAGATGAAAATGAAAGAAAATATCCACCTGGTTTTAATTTTAAAAATAGTAATTTGCTTAATTCTAAATAAAATTCATATAAATTTTTTACTTGGTTTTTATCAAATTTCATACCTTTCGGTAAATGTAAAATATGACTATTTCTTTTATTATCATTTATTTCATATGATGACCAATTATTATCTAATTTATCAATGAAATATGGCGGATCTGTTATAATACAATCTATTGAATTGTTTTCTAATTTTTTTAGTTCAATTAAACAATCACCATTAATGATTTGAAAATTATTATTTTTACTCATTATTTATATTGATAAATAATATTTATATTTTTTCAATTTTAATTTAAAAATATTTATAAAATTACCCTATTTTCATTAATTTCTTCTTGCCAATTATTATAATCTCCCCCACAGCATTACCTTTCTTTAATTTTTTTAATTCACTATAAATTATTTTTATATCCAGTAAATACGAATATTTACTATTTTCTAAACATAAACTCGCTCCATGATGCAAATAACTATTACTCATGGTTTTAATGTCATCCATAGTAGCATACATGATAACATAGGGGGAAGCAAAACTATTAAGATGAAACCAAATATAATTTTCATTGATTTTTTTACTTTTCTCAAATAAATCCCAATTATCTTGTGCGTTCTCACCAATGTAGTATTCAACATTATTAAATTCGTTCAATTTCATTTAGCTAAATTATATTATTAATTATTTAATTCAATTTATTTTTATTTTTATTTTTATAATATAAATGAATACTGAACTCGAATCTATTTATAAGAATAATTTGTCTAATTTGTTAATAGGAGGAAAAAAAAGAAAAAGAAAAATATCTAAAAAGAAAAAAAATAAAGGCAAAAGCAAAGGCAAAGGCAAAAGAAACACTAGAACCAGAACTAGAACCAGAACTAGAAATACCAGAAATAATTCTAATATTACATCAATGATAAGTCGTCAAGCTAGAAGTTTAAGATATCGCCAATCTCTAGCCGGTATAACAATGAAAAAAAGAAAAAATAATTAACTTATTTTTATTTTTATTTAATTTTTATTCAATTTTTGTTAGTTATAAAAAAAATTGAATATGAGAATTTACAAACTATCATTTAATAATTCTCAAACTAACTAGCTAATAAATATGGCAATGACTCTTGAACTCCTTGTTGTTCGCGTTGAAATTCTTGAAAAGCAAATAGCCGGGTTTAATATTGCCAAGCCCGATCCCAAAGCTAAGCGCACATCTGGATACCTCCAACACAACTCAGCTCGTCGGGACGATGTCAAGGCTCGCCTTCAGGCTAATAGTGATGTCAAGATTAAGGCCACCGATGTCACAAAAGAGCTTGCAATCATGTGGAAGGCTCTTAGCGACATGGAACGCGAGCAATGGAACGCAAAGGCAAAGGATACAAGAGAGTCTCCTGCGTGGCTCAACGAAGCCGCTGTTGTAATAAAGGATGATGTTGAACAACAGATTAATTTCAATCCTCCAGTTATTAACCCTGAACTCGAGGCCGATGAAATTGACCTAGAGCTTGAGGAGGTCATTGAAGTTGAGGATGAAGTTGAGGAGGTGGTTGAACTCGAGGATGAAGTTGAAGTTGATGAGGTGGTTGAAGTTGAGGATGATGATGATGACGATAAACCTATTAAGGAGAAAGAAAAGAAAGAAAAGAAAGAAAAAAAGGAGAAAAAGGAGAAAAAGGAGAAAAAAGAGAAAAAGGAGAAAAAAGAGAAAGAAGATAAGCCTAAGAAAAAGCGTGTATCAGGCTACATATTATTTCAAAAGGCAATGCGTGACGATGTTACGCAAACACTCAAGGAGGCACTTGAAGAAGAGGATTCTAAAGTCAAACAGTCGGATGTTATGGCCGAGCTTGGTAAAATGTGGAAGGAACTTGATGATGAAGAACGCGAGGAATGGAATAACAAAGCAGCAGAGCAAAAGACCCCAGACGAAGAGGATTAGGTATTGTTCTGAACAACTAGTAGATAGAGTAGGTGTTGTGTAAAAAAATAAAAAATCCAAAAAAAAAGCATTTTTTTATATAATTTTTTTTAACATCGGTATTATTAAAAATCCTATTATACCAACTACTAAATCGCTTAGTGAATTTATGTAACTATTGGTTGAATGATAACCTAATTTTTCCATTTTTTCACTGTATTTTGGCCGTTGACCAAAATATTTTTTTAAATATGTGTAATAAAAATCCTTACATTCATAAATCAAATGTATTAAATTGAAAATAATGAAACTATTTAATAATGAAAATTTTAAATATTTATGTAAAATTATATAAGCAAATAATCCCGAAAACAAATGATAAAATGAGTGTAAGTCAACTAATGATGGAAACATAGGACTATCTCTCCCGTTTAATGAAATATTCATTATGTATTATTATATATTATTATATATTATAAAATATTATAAAATATTATAATATATATTATTTTTAACTTAAAGAAAAATACCCCAAAAAACGCCTTTTTTTCTTTGTGACGCTATTACATAACAAAAATTCTCCCTTTTTAAAAGTGTGTTTTTTTAAAATTTTTAAAAAGTAAAATTTTTTTCGATTTTGGACAAAAAAAATGTCCATTTTTTAAATTTTGAAACATTTATAGAAATCTCGATTTGCACGCTTCTGGATTTTTCATTTTTACTCGATGACCCTGCAAAAAAAGTATTTTGTTATGCGAAATTTTTGTGATGCAAAAAAAATTTGCCAAAAATAAATACAAAAAAAAAGAATTTAGAGACTTTTTATATTTCCATATAGGAAATGGAAAAAGTCGCAAAAGTCGCCAAAAATTATGTTTGTGAAAATTGTAACTATTCTACATGTAAGAAATCTGATTATGAAAAACATTTACTAACCCAAAAACATAAAAATCGCGTTTTGGAAATCTCAGGAAATGAAAAAGTCGCAAAAGTCGCCGAAAAATTAATTTGTCCAAAATGTGAAAGAGTTTTTAAGAGTAATTCTGGTCTTTGGAAACACAATCAAATATGTTTACAAACAGCAAAAGATATAGAAACTTCTGCATCTCAAAATGCAATTTTAGAAGTTGTTAAAAAACAGCAAGACCAAATATCAAAATTAACAGATGCTATAAAGGATATTACACCAAAATTAGGTAACAATAATACAACAAATACAAATAGTAACAATACAAATCAGTTTAACATAAATGTATTTTTAAATGAAGATTGTAAAAATGCAATAAATATGAGCGATTTTATCAAATCAATTGAGGTGTCATTAGAGCAATTAGATTTAACAAAAACAAATGGATTAGAAAAAGGAATTACACAAGTGATTATGGATAATATGAATAAATTAAGTTTGCACGAACGACCGTTGCATTGCACGGATACAAAGCGTGAAACATTGTATATAAAAGACAATAATAAATGGGAAAAAGATAAAGACAAGGAAAAGATTAAAGAAGTAATTAAGAAAACACAAAACAAGAATTATTCGGCATTAAAAAAATGGACTGAAGAAAATCCCGATTTTATGGATGATGATTCTAAACAAATGTATTATGCGAAGGCAATGTCTCAGGCGGGTAAGCCAATAAATAAAGTAGATAATAAAATCATAAAAAATGTATGTAAACAAACATATGTAAAAGAAGATATTAAAGAAGATATTAAAGAAGATATAAAATAAGATATAAAAGAATAAATGTTAATAATGTATATTTCATTTATGTGTGAAAATATTTAAACATAATACTTGTTTATAATTTATATGACATTTTTAGTGAATATTCCAAGGCCAATAACAATAATGGCTATGAATAAATTGGCTGAAGTGGATTATAATATAGCAACTCGGGTAAGTGAAATAGTTGCCGAAACTGTAAAATGGGGTTATATGCATGAACAACCATGGATTTCACATTATGCTATAGAAGGTTTACAAATATTAGATAATTTTGGTAGTATATTAATAGCAATAGTAGTATGGATTGTGGCAAATACTAAATAATTTAAAAATAATTTAAATTTAAATTTAAAAATAATTTAAATTTAAAAATATTTATTTATTATGACTCAATTAGGAGAATGTTATATTTGCACATTAGAATCAGCACCATTAAGTCCTTGTAATTGTAAAAATATGTACTTACATAATAATTGTCAAATAAAGTTAATGCAAGAAAAAGGTCAAAAATGTAGTATTTGCTTAGAAGAATTTAATAATATACAGGTATTTACAAAAGTAAAATATTGTTACAGTTCTGAAACAAAAACAACATTTTTTATGATGGTTTTAGATATAGGAATGGGGTGCTTAGGTATTTATGAAATAGTGTTATATTTGATCTTAGAAAAAAATCATTTAATTCTTTTAGTTTTGGGAGGAGTATTTCTTATAAACAGTTTTACATTTGGAATATTTATTAATAAAACAATACAATATTTACATAACACAAATCAATTTTATGAAATTACAAATGAAAAAATAATAAACTTAAAGATATAAAAAGTATATTATTAATGCAACAAGACCATAAAGATAATAAAGATAATAAAGATAATAAAGATAATAAAGATAATAAAGATAATAAAGATAATAAAGATAATAAAGATAATAAAGATAATAAAGATAATAA
>Ga0181421_1000287_pt1 | contig 14333 bp, 20 predicted proteins | sample 44SPOviralmetaG_FD_130146 | JGI IMG/M metagenome (GOLD analysis project Ga0181421, IMG submission 130146) | Marine viral communities from the oligotrophic San Pedro Time Series (SPOT) site, San Pedro Channel, CA, USA - 44 SPOT_SRF_2013-06-19 | ecosystem: Environmental > Aquatic > Marine > Strait...
TAGGAGGAAGGCGAGTGTCCAGCCATTAATGGTTAAAGCCATGTCACCGAGAATTAGTGTCATTTGGGTCATAGTCCTTAGTTAGTTGTCGCTTTTCTTCGCGAACTGATTGACGAGTCTCTTCTATATACATTTTAACAAGTTCGCCGGGCTTTTGCAAATCTTTTTTCTGAAAAGATCCGATTGATGGTTTCCTGTGCAAAGAGTTAACGCCTCCACAACTTTTACAGTCGTGAAGACGTTCGCTCATTCCGTGAACTGCCGTGGTTAGTTCACCACACAGATCGCACCAATAGCTATACCTCGGCATCCTCTTCCTCATCGTGATCTACACGAAGAATAGGAGGATTCATAATCATAAGTCCAGCCTCAGAAAGACGGAACTTGAAGCCCTTTAGGGTTGGAACAATATCAGACTGCTCCATAAGGGACTTTTGAAGGGCCATCATTACAGCCCCAACTGCTTCATCAGAAAGGTACATTTCGTTATTCATTTTCTAACTCCTTTTGCATTTTTCTTATATTTGTTCCTGAAATTTTTCGTATATCATCTGGTGGTGTGTGTTCCAACACCTCATATCCCACTGTTCTGCCATAGTTAATTGATTCTATGTCAGGAACTATAGAAATATAAATTTTATCTGTGTTGTCGATAACAAATTGGGCCTTCTTTATTGACTCGACCACTTCTCTGGCAGTTTTTGGGTTCGATGGACCAACGTCTACGTCCCTAACAGCAATCCAAATATTTTTCCCTTTGTTAAGCTGCTGACTAACTAACCACTCGTGGCCTTTATGCCAGTTTTGCCACCTACCTACAAATAAAGCATACTTTTTCTTTGAATTCATATTAACATCCTTTTTCATAACTATACTACTCCTCTAGCCACATCATAGTTCTCTTCAAACCATTTACAGACTGTTAGCAAAGATTCTTTAAAACTGGTATACTCCCCCTGCGACCAACCCAGATTGATTAAATTTTTATTGTTTGATGGTTTCCTAAACTGGCCCGGAGGGCCGGATGTGTCCCACACAACATTCCCTTGAAAATTGTATATGTCCGATATCATATTTGCCACGGTGCTAATAGAGTGCTCCTCCGTATTTCCAACATTTATAGGTTGTGAACTATTATATTTTTTTAACAAAAATAATATGATTCTGGCCATGTCATCGGCATAAGTAAATTCTCTCAGAGGAGTTCCATCGCCCCACAAAACAACTGATTTATTGTCTCTTTTTGCTTCATAAAATTTCCTAATCATGGCAGGGATAACGTGAGAGTCTTCAAGATCAAAATTATCGTGAATACCAAACAGGTTGTTTGGAATGATAGTAATAAAATTGCACCCAAACTGTTGCCTATATGACCTTGACTGGACGTCCAGCATTCTTTTGGCATATGCATAGCCATAATTTGAATGATGCGGTCGGCCAGAATGAATTTGATTTTCGGTTAAGGGATAGGTAGCATCGTTAGGGTACACGCAAGTGCTTAAGACGGAGAGTGTTTTTTGCACTTCATACTGCTTACAACATTGCAAAACATTTGAATTAATCATAATATTTTCATAAAAGAAATCACCTAAGTTATCCATATTTGCTTTAATGCCACCAACTCGACCTGCCAAATGAATAACAACTTCTGGCTTATGCCAACGAAAAAGATTTTCTGTTTGCGTCTTATCCCTTAAGTCTGCGTCTTTGGATGAAACATAAATTGCGTTTGGGATCTGCTTTTGTAGTGCTCTACCAAGCATGCCAGAGCCCCCGGTCACTACGATTCTTTTACTTAACAAGTCTTTCACAGCTTATTCATCCAGTTTTCTATCATTTCATCCAGCATAGAATGAAATGTATACTCTGGTTCCCAGCCTAAAGTGTCTCTTGATCTTTGAGAATCACCCTTTAAATATTTTAACTCTTCAGGTCTCATAAATTTTGGATTTTGTACAACGTAATCTTTCCAGTCCATATCTAATTTACTAAAAACATACTCTACCAAGTCCCTAACAGACCATGTTTCGCCTGTTGATACGATCCATTCGTCTGCAACATCATGATTGATTATCTTGTGCATTGCACGGACATAATCCTTTGAATGGCCCCAATCTCGATAAGAATCAAGATTACCAAGCTCTAACTTATCTCTCAAGCCCTTTTTTATTTCCACTGCGGCTTTCACAACCTTGTTTGTTACAAAGTTTGAACCTCGTCTAGGGGACTCATGATTAAACAAAATACCGTTACATGCGTGTAGCCCATAAGCATGCCTGTAGTGTCTTACAAGATTAAAAGCTAACAATTTTGCACAACCGTATGGGCTGACCGGCGTCATAGGTGTGGTTAGTCGTTGTATACCGTCGTCATCAACAGAGTTTCCAAACATTTCAGAAGAACTTGCTTGATAAAATTTTGCATTTGGTGCAAATAATCTATAAACTTCTAAAAGATTCAGCACTGCTAAACCATTAGTTTGGATAGTAAAAGACGGAATATCAAAGCTGATACGAACGTGACTCATGGCAGCTAAATTATAAATCTCATCAGGCTGTACCTTTAGCATGATACTGGTTAAGGAAGCCGTATCTAACATGTCACCATAATATGTGTAAATTTTATCATTTAGATGAGCTATTCTACTGTCTTGATTTTCTGCTACCGAGGAGCGACGGATGATACCATGAACCTCGTATCCTAAATCTAGTAAATATTCTGCTAAATAGCTACCATCTTGGCCGCTAATTCCCGTTATAAGTGCTTTTTTCATTTTTTAAAAATCTCCATTTTTCTTAAATCTGGCCAGTCTTCGATGGACCATGTTCTCGGATCAGTCCGTTTCGCTACAGGGAGTCTTTCAAGACCTAGCTTGGCCGCTTCAGGGGTCATGTAGTAATGATACCCAATAGTATCAATATTTTGCTCACGCCAAGGGATATCTGGCAATCGACCATCATATGACATCTTTTTTAAATCCAAGGCGGCACCTTTATTATCCGTTAAGATCATGCCTCCGCGACCCAAATTTAAATGTTTTTTATATTGAAAACTAAGACACATAAAGGTATTTGGAATGTAGCTATCTTTTCTCCACAATACTGCTGCGTCTATGACGTTAGTATCTTGAAAATAATAATATTCCTCCCACCTCTCTTCTCTCCATTCAAGTGGAATTGATAACTTATCGGCTAAAAAGGGAATAGAAATGTAAGTGTTTACTGGAATATTAATCTTGGCTGCTTTTTGATGACGTAAACACAACTCTATAGCGTGAGTGCAAGAGTCAGTGGCCACTGCATACGAAGCGCCAAAAAAATTAGCCACCTCTTTTTCAAATTCACTAACTTTTTCAAAACTCATCCTTTAAAAACAACTCCGTTAAGCTCAAGACACTTTACATTGAAAATCGCGCAAGTCTTTCTAACTCGCTCTTTTAGTTGTAAAAATAAATCAACATCATTTTGAACATCAGTATAAAGATCTTCTGCATCGAGCATAATATACCTGACACATCCGGTCTTGAAAATTTCTTCCAATCCAATAACACCCTTCACGGTTTCAATTTTTGGACAGAAGCTCACATGTTTCGGCAAAACACTAGCAATCATATTTACTTCTGAAGGTGTCTCAATGTTTGATACGGCAAAATACTTTATATTCTTATATTTAGCCATAGCTTCCAAAGCGTCAGGCACATGCAGCGTTGGTGTTGGTGGTTTGCTCCTACCCTTTGGGTAGTCTAAAAAAATATCATGCTTAGTGTTTAAAAAACTATCAAGTTGAGCTTTATCTTTCACATGTGCCATATTAATTCTAATGACAACATCTTTTACGTCTTTGAACTGTTGTAAGTTTAGTAAGTGATTAGATATAAGTAACATTTGCAACCCCTTTTAATCTATCTTCTGGTACTATATTATCTACTCTAAAAGTATCACCCTCATAATCACATCCTCCACGAGGGCCTTCTCCAAAAACAATAAATTTATTGCCCTCTGGTGTGATAACCAAAGCGTGAACTTCGTTTGGTGGTGTTGAAACTAGATCGCCTTTTGTGGCTAAGACCATTTTGGCAGGCTCTGGGGAGTCCAAGTCTTTGTACCAGTATTCTAAAGAACCCTCCAACATCAACATATGTTGAGTGCTTTTCTTGTGATAATGGTTCCCTCTGAGAACATTAGGAACAGATTCCACAATAGCGACATGGTTTATACTTTCATTATAAAAAATATCTGTTATTGTCCCTCTAATATCTGTATGCGACTCTAGTGGCTCCGATACGTCTTGCCATACATTTCTGATCTTCATTCTTTTTCCTACGGTAAAATAAATTTTGTCTTTTTATTAATGTTTTGAATACTCTCTTTTACTCTCTCGGAAATGTTCCAAGATAATATCAGTGCGTATACTTCATCATATTCACTAAATATTTCATCTCCCACGATAGGAATTCTTGTAATGGGAGTATATTTTCCTTGCTTGTGCTCAGAAGCATCGGTAATATAATCTAAAGTTTTGTAATCTAAATTATAGTAGTTTAGAAACGTGTTAGCTTTTGCTGCTGCTCCAACTCCTATTATATTATAACCCATTGTTTTCACTTTATAAAGCTCAAAAAGTAAATTATTTCTTTTATTTTCAAGATTTTTCATGAAATGTCGATAAGTATCTTCTTCAAACAATCCATATGAAGTTTCTGATTTGATCATCTCCGACGTTTTGTTCAGCATTCTAGGCTTATTTGAAGTCTTGCTAGCATAGACTCTGAGTGATCCCCCGTGATAATCAACAACCTCAATATCAAATATTTCAAACCCAAAACGAGCTAACAGATTATATGAATACTTCACAGTAAAATAGGTAACATGCTCATGATAAATTTGATCAAATTTGTTATCGCATATAGTGTGATACCAGTAGGGTAATTCAAAAACAAAACAGCCATCTTCCTTTAATAAATTTGATACACCTTTAATAAAATCTTCTGTATCGTTTGCATGGTTGACCACATTATTGGCTACAATCAGATCTGCGAGACCTTGTTGTTCTCTGATAATATCACTAGTAGTGCTGTTAAAAAGCATAGTGTAGGTCTTTATTCCTCTGGTAGCAGCCAGATCTGACATATATTTTGAGGGATCAACTCCAACTATATCATGTCCTTTTGTTTTAAATTGTTCGGATAAGAAACCATCATTAGAACCAATCTCCACAATCTTTTTTGTTGTTACAGTCTTTGTTTTCTTTAAAACTTCTTTTGCATATTTTATCCAATGATTTTTTGCAAATTCTGAATTGGAGGAAGTATATGAATAATCATATAAATTGTATCTGTCGTCGTCTATTGTTCTAACACCAAGACGAATTTCACCAGTATTTTTGTTAAGAAAACACTCCAATGGATGGATTGGTTCCGACCTGTTAAGCAGGCTTTTTGATACAAATGTGTCTGCAAAAGGATGCATTCCTAAATCTATTATTTTGACATATTCGTTTCCCATTACCAAGTTCCTTTTTTTCTGTTTGCAAATCTTATTCTAGTTTTTCGCTCACCGGAGTCATACGGATTTATAAAAAGAAATGCATTACTTGTCTTGTAATATTCTTCTAGATAAGAATTTAAAAAAATATATTTTGTCTCTGCCTGTCTTAGGTTTTTTAAACTACATTGATCAAAGACCACTACCGCTTCATTTATACTATCTTCATCAATATTGTCTTGAGTTGCCAAGCTAAAATATCTTGTTGCTTTGGTCTTCAAGTCGATGTGCCCTACCATATTGATTATAGTCTCCGGGTGTTTTACAGTAGGTGTCGCCGCAACTTCGTTGTGTGTTGGCTCATTATGCATTATAATACCATTGTTTTCTTCTTTAGTGAAACATCTCTGGTAGGTCTCAAATATGTTGTCATAAATATCAAAAGAAATTTTGTTACGAGACAATCCGTTGATTGCTGTGACTCCTGTGTTTTTAAAACTACCATACACCACCGAATTACTATTTGGTGAGTTAGAGTGGATTATACTACCAACTGTTGATTCCATAACACAGCCAAGTATCCAAGTAGAACCCCTGTTGGTTTCTTCCGTGTATACAAGATTGTTTCTTGTTCCTGCAACTGTTTCATAGTATGTTGATATGACACATACTTCATTATTGTGACCATGAACACTAATAAAATTTGATTCTACATTGTAAGTGCTTTTTGCGTGACATCCTATGATGGCATGACTGCCTCTCAAACTACGTTGGCTCAATAAGACAATACTTTTTTTATTACTCTCGAAATAGCATCCATAGCACTTTAAGATACCCTTCACCTGATGTATAAAAGGAATATACCAATCACAAGATTTATTTGAATCGCAAAAACTTGTATTATATAAATTTATACTACATTTTGAGTCATCCAAAATAATTTGATTAGATAAATTTGTGTTAAGTATGTTGACCTCTGATGGATTCTTAAAAACAAATACTGGCCTTGTTGAGTCTTGCGTTTTTATTGAAAAACCATTGCCATCTATTATTATCTTCTTATTATAGGCGTGAGGAAATACTAACGTATCTTTGATTAGTAGATCCTCGCCAAGTGAAATCTTTATAGGCTGATTGTTTTTAATTGCCTGTTTGATATTCGCCTGTAATATTCTGTTTATCAATTTTTGTTCCATAATATGGTCCATTCTTAAACTCATAAAAAATAGTATTATCCTCCAAGACTTCCAGCGAATGGCCAGCGCGAAAAAACACGATACAAGAGCCAGATGATATGTTAATCTCTTCTATAAAGGTATCGTCTATGTCGTATAATCTGGCCTTTACAACGCCTTGTAGAACGACCCAAGCTTCCTGTGTTAAATTCGTGTTTCTAACTATCTTTGTGTGTTTGTGCGGTGGAACAAAAGTGCCCGCTTTTAAATAACGACCACTAACTTGAAGAAATTCTTCTGGGGGGCATATATCGGTTCTATACTCGCTTAAATACTCTTTGTCTAAAACAGAAGCTAATAAGATAGTATCATCTACTTTTGAATATATTTTCTTTGTCATTTGCTCTTAAAATGATCCCTTATTGCGTTTCTTATACAAGTGTGCTGCGAGATGGTATATTCTTTCATAGCATGCTGAAAGTTATGTTCTACGGCCTCTCTCATTTCAAAATATAACTCTGGAGTTATCTTGTCAAGTATGTCGGATAATTCTTCAATGTTATTGAACCTTAAAATACCATCTTCTCTGAATCCAAAATCAGACATGTTCGGACAGCCAAAATATATTGGCACCGTTCTAGTCCAAAAACATCCCAAGATCTTCTCTTGCCAGTGATTTTTTTGTATGTGGTTTTCAGTAGCAATAGAAAACATTGCATCAAAGACTATCGTCTTGTTGTAATCATCCAATACATGAGGAGGATAAGACTGTGGCAATAATTCCAAGCCGGGGTAAGGAGTTCTCCTAGATGACCAAACCTTATGAGGAACGCTATGAGATAACAATAATTCAGTGGCTGGCTTGCGAATCCAGAAGCCAGCCTTGGTGTCTCTCCAGTTAGATACTAAGTATGAGACATAAAACTTTTTATCGCTATAATCTGGTCTGTAGGATGGATCCATATATGGATCGTGTCTCACATGATGATAAAAGGCATTAGGAACTTTTTCTACAATTTCCTCATTATAAGTTGTCATTACAGCATCATATCGAGGAGCATTGGCGATAATTTGATCCATAGGCGTAATCGCCCACGGCGGCTCGCTGTCAATAAATACATATTTTGTATCTGGTTCACGATTAAAATTAGTCATTCGTGCTGTGTCTACATGGCACTTAAACGGTAGATCTAACTTTAGGTTTTTCCATGGCCCGTAACACTTAGCTAACGGCATTGAACTTCTCCAAATATTTTGAGTTTTGCTTGGTATACCCAAACTCATATAAATCTTGCATATAAATCATTTCGACTGTTTTAATGACTTTATCAATTTGTTGTTTTGTCATACTTTTTTGCCTCCCGCTTCTAGAGGAGACGCTAAACCTAATATTTTCAAATTCCCTTACTCCAAGATCTTTAGAGATATCCCCAAAACACCCCTCTTCTAACATGTATATTTTGTCGTACATGAACAATGGCATGGCCATCAAGCATATGGGCATAATATGGTCATGTTCTGGTCCCCATGATTTTACACTTTGCAAAGCATCAATATATTTATCAAAAGTATCTAATCTAGAGTTAGTTATGGGATGTAGAAAATGAGCCGTGTTTGATGTTATGTATTCGTAGTAATATGAAATTATTCTATCATATGGGTTCCTGACGACAATGAACTTATAATAGTTTTTATACTGCGACAATTCAAGGGAAGATCTTTGAATCTTTGCTGTATTGGTATGTAGTGGAGAATTTCTAACTTCTACATCCTCTTTATCCACCCTAACCATACCCTCTAAGTAATCTTGTAGATGATATTTTAGAGAACTGGCACCGGCTCTGGGGATGTAGTGGTACACAAATTTTTTATCTTTGGATACTAAGAGTTGATTTAGTTTCACAGAGGCTCCCATGAATCCTTATTGCTTTTTCTTAAGGGAGAGTCACATAGTCTATCTTTTTCTTGCCTAATAGAAGGGCAATGGTTGCCAGTTCTGTGGATTAAATCATAAAATACCATCAAACACATAACCTCTACTGTATGAAAAAAATCACAGTTTAAATTTAGTTGATCTACATTGTCTTTTAGAACTTCTGATTTTTGGCCGCTAATCATAAATGTATTATAGTTTTCCGATTCAGCCCAATGCAAAGCATCAACTACATTACCAGAGTTACCAGAACAAGACAATCCTATAATAAGGCAGTCTTCCGGATTTTCGACTCCATGTGCTATTGTTTGTAGCCAGCGAATAAAAATTTTATCGTATCCATGATCGTTTGCATTTGACGTTATAAAACCAACACTATCAAATGAATAAACAGCTTTATTTGGCACTAAACGAGACAAGTCAGTTGCCATATGACTAGCTACAAAATGCAGGCCCCCGTTTCCTATTAAAAATATCTTTTTAGCCTTGTTTACTTTCTCTACTAAAGTAGAATATTCTTTAGTCAAAGACGCATCAGTACATTTTTGACTTATATTTTCAAAATCAATCAACATTGTTGTTCCTCGCAAGATTTTGTTATAATTTTTATAGCTGCTTGAGTATCGTCATCACTTATATTTAAGCTCGGCCTTAATCTAACTGATTTGAGACCTGTGCTGTTACATATTAAGCCATTTTTGTAAGCATTCTTTACTATCATATCTCTTTCTTCCTGAGAAGTCAAATCAAATCCTACAATTAAACCACAGTTTCTGACATTTTTGAGATATTCTATCTTATCTAGGGCGGTTACGAGTATTTTTGATTGTTTGCTTACATTTTCTAATATGTTGTATTTCTCATATGCTCTCATAATATATTTACACCTGATCATATCAGTGACATCCCCATCCCAAGTCACCTCTAGTTTAGTGCAATTATTTTTATGAAAAATATCTTTAAACTTATATTTTGCCATTATACCTGATAACTGCGTCTTTTTTCCAAAAACAACTATATCAGGTGATGTCTGTATTTGATTGAAGTACCATAATTTTCCAGTTGTTCCAAATCCTATTTGTACTTCATCGTATATGACTGGGACATCATAATAGAGAGCAAGTTTTTCTAATTTTAAGAAAAAATCGCGATCATGATGGATGTCTCCTGAACTACACTGGATTGGCTCTACCAAGATGCAGGTAATATCTTTTCTCTTTAGAAGATCTTCCACTTGTTTTAAATTCATATCTATTTTTTCTGAATAGGGCTCGGGCATAAAATTTAATTTTCGATGCGCCGGGAAGAACCGAGATGTTACAAACGAACCAAACCCATTGATACCATGGAAGCTGTTGTGAAACGAAATTATTTTTGGATTTTGATGTTTCTTGTGAAGCATACAGACTTTTATGGCCGCTTCTACTGCCAAAGAACCAGTGCAGCAATAGTGAAAAAAGTCATATTTTCCTTGACCTGCAAAAATAGAAAACATTTTGTCAAATTCTAGTGTTTCATCGGAAACAAACTCACAGTTTGTTACTTTAAAAGAAGACACTCTTAGTATTTCTTGTTTAAATGAATCCGTTAAAAATATTGGATGATTGTAGCCAAGAGGTAAAGAGGCATACATACCAAAAAAATCTAAATATTTTTTATCACTATTTTTATCGTGTATATATGAGCCCAAGCTTTTTTCAAAATCTACGTTTATATCAAACTTACTGTTTCTTGCAAAGTTTCTCATTCAACATAACCAAGCTCTTGCAAAGAACTAAAGGTGTCCTTCCACTTGCCCTCAAACCTAACAGCTTTATCATCAATATAGAACACTGCTCTAGGTTTTTCAGCAGTAACCTCTTTGACATACTGCGACATTTCATACTTATCTAACCACTCCCAAATTAATTGCACCCCTGTCATGCCATTAATCAAGGGACGATCCGCTCTGGCTTTAGCTGAATACACAACGATGTCAAACTTTTTAGATATAACCTCAAGTGCCTCTTTGGAACCTTCTATAGGTGGATCGTAAATTGTTCCATCATAAAATCCCTTTGAGCACCTGTGGATAACGCCATCAAAATCAATTCCGACTTGATAAGTTTCGTCTGGAAACGAATGTTCTCTTATTTGCTGATTCATGAATCCCCCGGATAAATATGATCAATATCCTCTCTACTGACTGCTAATCGAATGGCCTGACCGGCTCCAGTTGCGGTGATTTTATGTTTCTTGTTTCTTTCTATATAAACCAAATCACCCTCTTTGACAGTTAAGGCCCTACCCTCTACAAACCACTCCCACTCTCCCTGCAAGATGTGCCACCACTCATCCCAATCGCTATGGTAATGTAGCCTATTACCCTCACCCGGCATTTGAGCTATTAAGGTAGCGCATGTAGATCTAGAGTTAACCAAAGTGTGGGACCAGCACCTATCTTTAGGATTATTATCTATGATTTCTCTAACAGATGCTATTTCCTTGTTGTATTCATTCATAGTGTTGTTATTGACACCATCTTCCAAGAGAACCCTAAGGCGGTTTGAATCAAAGGTCTGGCCAGATTTATAATATTGAGGAGGGATCTGCACTAAATTGGAAAGATGTTTTGCTGTTACTTCTGCAAGTTGAAAATCTTCCTCATTATCAATATCAATAGTTGAATAACCCCTCAAGGGGAATGTTTCAATTTTTCCATCACCACCGTGATAAGCTGCTGAATATTTTTTCATGTTTTGCATGTAGTTATCTCTTCTCCATCCCATGAGTGAACATGCGTAGGTTTGAATTGGGATTACCTCTTGGGACGGAGGTGTAATTTTCTTTTGGTCAAAATTAATAGACTCATTATTGTACATTGATTCTATTTGCTGGTCAACAACTGATATTAAAGTATCGCAACCTGTGTTTTTGATCTTGTTGACAAAATTTTGTATCTCTAGTGGGGTGATAAAAGGAGAGGTTGGCAAGATCTGAACCAAATAGTCGCATTCAATATTTTGCAAAAAATCATCCGCAAAATGATCATTAGTTACTTCATCGGATGCAAGATATTCACTTCGCTTATAAAATTTAATATCATGATTAATAGATATTTCTTCCAACAAATCTGACTCTGAATTTACATAAATCTCATCAAAGCAATTAGATTTTTTTGCGGCCTCAATCACATAAGAAATTAAAGGCTTATTATTAAGTAAGCGTATGTTCTTTTTTGGTATTCTTTTGCTGCCTAATCTGGCAGGTATCATAGCAACTACTTTCACTTTTATCTCCTTTTACAGAAAGTACATTTTGTCGTATCTTGGATCATTTAGTATTTCTTTGAAATAATCATCTATTTCTATTCTATCATCATTAGGATACACTTCATATTTAAAAAATTTATATTGAGAATCAGGATCATGACGATCTTTTTTATTTGTAGCTAAATGCCTCTCAAATTCTTCTTTAGAACCGCCTGACTGTAGGTATTTTGGATCATACAGTGTTCTAAAAAAGTCTAGACCAAATAAGTGTACTTTTGCTATATCGTGTGATAAAATATCCATCAAGGCTGTTGTTCCAGAGTTTGGTCTAAATTTAACATATTCTCGAATAGGATAATAAACCTCGTCTTTTATCCATATTGTTGGTAGTATGCTGTTTAAGTGAGATGATTTTTCTGGGTATGTAAAATATTCTGACTTTGGATATGTACTACATACATATTTTACTCCGTTATTTTTCCACAAGTCTCCATCAATAGGGCCTCCTGCGTCGGGAAAACCATCTAAAGTATTATATAAAACATCGGTTCTTTGGCCAATATCGCTTATTTTATTAGGATCAACAGGCAACGCACGGTTTAAACGCACAACAACATCGTAAGACTCGATCAAGTCTCCCAACCCTTTCTGAAATAAAGAGGCTCCTGAGACAACTAGGGCTACTTTTTTACCCTTCATATAATCGCCATAACTTTCAACTATCACCTCTTACCCTCCAATGAAGAAGAATATATGGTCTCGGATCCCTGATGAGCCAGAAGCGGATGTAACCAATATGATTTAAGATTATACTTATAAACAAAATAGTTTATCTCAAAATCTATCGGCCCACAGAAAAAACGCAAACCATTTAACATTATTTCAGCAGCTTTTCTAGAGATAAGATATAAGCCGGTTCCTCTTGTTAAGTGATTTTCATAAAAATATTGTCCACCTATAATGTTAGTGGGAAATAAGTTAGATGCTGCACACATATGAACTATATCAGCGTCTGGTGGCATTGTTGAAAAATATTGTTCAAATAAATCATTATAATCATTGTGAAAAAATATGTCGTCTTCAGATACCAGAGCATACGGCTTATCAGTTTCTAGAAACATCCTGTATGCCTCTCTATGCTTCATGACCAAAGAAGTAACAGGCTTGCTTAGCACTCTGTATGCTGGTGGTGAGGGATAAATAGAAAGTTGCATTCTTTCATGCCATAGTGTTATTTTCAACACATCAAAAACGTAATCTTCTGTAAGTTCGTCCGCATCAAAATCTAATATCCATTGAGCATCTTGTATTCCTACTCTAGCAATTTCAGACTCAAGGTGAGGCTTTCTTTCAGTCAATTTTTTACAATGACAAATGTAAAAAGGTATTTCTTTGGCATTCATATGTTAATCTCGAATTATTTGGTCAATATAGTTTTTGTATTTAGAATAGGGTCTTAGCATATGGGCATCAATATATTCATCACTTACTAATTTTTCATGAGAAAAAACCCAGTTGCTCCTATCAAGCCTTTTCTTGGCTAACCCGTGCTGCCAACCCCTTAGTTGGTTGTGTAGTGTTATATCGGTATTATCTACAGCCTCACTAAGATCCCCTGAGAAACACATCTCGTCTGTATTCCAACCATGTCCTTTATTCCACCAGTCTAACATCTTCTTTTCCATGCTGGCTATACTGGTCACCCCTGTTATCTTTGAAAACGCTGAGCCGTGTCCCGCTAGGTAACATATTGGATGCCTTGTGAAAAAAGCATTGCCCATATGGGCGTCTGATGACAGGCTTGTGAAATCATTTTTGTCTTTTATTACTTTTAACGCCTCGGTAAAGTATTCTTTGTTTAATGGCATCATGTCTATATCAGATGTTATACAAATCCTATCAGGATATTTATACGGTAACAAAACTCGACAAATTTGTGCTTGGTTTCCATATGGGATAACAGAGGGATCCGCATATCTATTTTTATCATTTATTACAGTATAGTCTACTTCAAAACCCATTTTTTCCCACGCTTTTGTCACAATATCAGAAAAGTCACTGTAATATGGGTTTTCATCACTGGCTAAAATAACTAAAGTTTTACTGTTTTTCATAATACCTTCGCAGTACCTCTTGGTGCTCTAAGACTGTTTGCTCGCTTTCATCAAAAACTTGACCAACAAACTGTAGACCATCACGTTTTGTTGGAAATGGTTGGCCCCCAAAGAACTCGTCATGTATCATAACATCATCTGGCTTTAACTTTGGAAAAATCAGTTCAGCAAAAAACTTGTAATCTGTTCCATAGGCATCTTTTTGATCAAAAGAATTCAGCATTTCTTTCATGTCGGTTATGGCACCCTTTTTAACTCCCCACATACCACCTAATATAGGATATCTATGATATGGATGGTCTCTCATGATATGCAAAGCTTTTTTAGATGCTAACCATTCATCTACCGCTGCTTTTTCTCGATAACTTAGTCGAGAA
>Ga0181421_1000292_pt1 | contig 14246 bp, 18 predicted proteins | sample 44SPOviralmetaG_FD_130146 | JGI IMG/M metagenome (GOLD analysis project Ga0181421, IMG submission 130146) | Marine viral communities from the oligotrophic San Pedro Time Series (SPOT) site, San Pedro Channel, CA, USA - 44 SPOT_SRF_2013-06-19 | ecosystem: Environmental > Aquatic > Marine > Strait...
TAATAGTTTTGTGCATAAAGTAAAAAGTGGCGAAGTTTTAGTAAGTGATAACGTAAATTCTTATCAGGTTTTTGAAGATTTAGAAAATTACATAACAGCATTTAAATCCTTTGAAGAAGGAGAGTAACGCATGACTATTGCATCTGGCCCAATAGGTAATGGCCCAATAGGGTCTAGCGGTGGTGCTAACTATTCGATGTCAGTCACGCATGGCACGTTTACGCTTTCTATGCATGGTGCTGCAAAACTTATTACTGATTTATATCCAAGTGGTACGTTTACGTTAAGCGGTCAGGCATTATTAAATCCTGTTGCATATAACTACGCAATTCAAAGCGGTTCTTTTGGCGTAACAGGTAACACTGTAATTGTGTCACTAGGTAAAGGTGTATTTTTAGAGCCAATTGGAACTTTTGCGACAACAGGCCATGCTGTAAGTTTTCAGAAAAATTTAAGTCCAAATGCACAAGTCGGAACATTTACACTTACTGGTCAAGATCAAAGTTATGAAATCCATATATCAATCACTCCACCAACAGCAACTTTTACGCTAACTGGTAACGATGTTATATTTAATTTCCCAATCGAAGCAGAGGTTGGAGCTTTTGCTTTAACTGGCGTTGCCGCCACACTAAGACATGGCAGGGTTCTATCAGTCGCTGATGCGGCAGAATACACATATCAAGGAAAAGACGTTAAGTTTAGGGGATGGTTTAGCCCTACCCCTACACCAGCAATATGGACGGATGCTGCTTAACGTGGTACTGTTTTATTAATAGGAGATTGAGATGGCTATTACTATAACAAAACCTACAGTCGGAGGTTCAGAAGGAACTTGGGGTTCTACCATTAATACTGGATTAACCGCTATTGAAAGCACTATGAACGGTTCGGGAACTGGCAAAGCTACGGTTGCTCCTGATCTTTCAACGCTTACAATTAACGGAGCAAATGTAACCTCTACAGCGGCTGAACTAAATTTATTAGATGGTTCAGTAGCAAACACAGTAGTTAATAGTAAGGGTGTTGTTTACGGTGCGGCTGGAGAGGTGCAAGCCGTAAAGGTTGATTTAGGAGATTGGACAATTACACAATCTGGATCAGATTTAAAATTTGCTTATCAAGGTACAGATAGACTTAAATTAAGCTCTACTGGCGCATTAACTGTAGAAAACGATGTAACTGCTTTCGGAAGTGCTTAATAATGACTTTACCAAGTAGCGGAACTCTAACCATAAACAACATAGTGGGCGAATTTGGTGGTTCTGCGCCGCATGGTTTAAGTGAATATTATAGAAATGGCGGTTTAGTTACTCCACAAAATACTACTGTTCCGACTTCTGGAACTATAAGTATTAGTGATTTTTATGGTACGGTTGCTCAAACGACAACCACCATAACATCTTCTGCAACAATAAACGGACAATCTAATAGAAAACAAATAACCGCTTCTAGTTTCGTAACTACTGGTAACATACTGAGAATACCGTCAGGTTTTTGGGTATGGTCAGATGATGTAACAGTGCCAGCTTTAATAATTGATATTCCTTGCGAAATCCAAAACGAAGGTAAGATTATTGGTAAGGGTGGTTACGGCTCATTTGGAACTACTACGCCACCGCAAGATGGCGGCCCTGCTATAAAAATTAACTCTGGGGTTAGTGGTGTTGTTATTACAAATGCATCTGGCGCATTTATAGCTGGAGGCGGCGGCGGCGGTGGCGGTTCGGGTACAAATGGAACAGTAAATAATGGATTTGGTGGAGGTGGTGCTGGTGGTGGCCCAGCGGAATTAGGAAATGCCAATCCACCCTCAAATGCGGCTCAAGGTGGTGTTCTCAACGCAAAAGGTGGTGACGCTGTAAGCGGTACTGGAGGTGGTGCTGGGGGTGGCGGGGGCAGTTTTGCAACTGGTGCAGGAGGGTTCGCTTCATCGGGCGGTGGCGGTGGCCGTATTCTTGGATCGGGCGCAACTGGCGGTACTACTGGTGGTGGTGCAAATGGTAGCGCTGGTGCAAGTTCTTCAAATATAAATTTAGGCGGTGGCGGCGGCGGCTGGGGTGCGGCTGGTGGTAACGGAACAGCAAATAACGGTGGTGCTGGTGGTAAGGCCATTGAAGATACTGGAAACACTTACACATTAAGTAATAGCGGAACGATTTATGGAGCGACAACGTAATGCCTCTAATACCATTAGATTTAAAAGCTGGTTTTTATCGTAACGGTACAGACTTAGATGCATCAAACCGCTGGCGCGATGGTTCTTTGGTTAGGTGGCGTGATGGTTCGTTGCGTCCGATTGGTGGTTGGCAGTCTATGAAAAGTGGGTTTTGCGCCAATCCAATAAGAGGCGCACACGCTTGGGAAGATAACGGTGGCACTGCTTATTTTGCGGCTGGTTCGTATAACGAATTAAAAGCAATGACAGGGGCTGGAACAGTTTACACCATTACACCGTCAACAATGTCGGCTGGTCGTGAAGATGCTGCTTTAAATTTAGGTTTTGGCGGTGGGTTTTACGGAACTGGTTACTTTGGAACACAAAGACCAGCGACAGGTACTTATTCTGAGGCAACTAGTTGGTCACTAGATAACTTTGGTCAGTATTTGCTTGGGGTTCATTTTGATACTGGAACTTTAGTAGAATGGCAACTTGGATCATCGGCTGTAGCAGTGCCAGTAGCTAACGCACCAATTAACAATCTTGGATTGGTTGTGACAGAGGAACGGTTTGTTTTTCTTTTAGGGGCTGGTGGAAATCCCCGTAGAGTGGCTTTCTCAGATAAAGAAAATAATACCGTTTGGACGCCAGCGGCAACGAATGAAGCTGGTGATATTGATTTACAGACTACTGGTCAAATTATGCAGGGATTAAAAACCAGAGGGCAAACATTAATTATAACAGATAGCGATGCTTTCGCTGCAAAATATATTGGGCCTCCGTATGTTTATGGTTTTGATCGTGTAGGAACTTCTTGCGGTGCTGTTTCGCGTATGTCGGCTGTAGATACTGACATGGGTGCATTTTGGATGGGGCAGAAGGGCTTTTTTACGTTCGATGGTAACTCCATAAAAGAATTGCCTTGTGAAGTGCATGACTATGTTTTTGACGATATTAACGTAAACCAGCAATCAAAAATCTGGGGATTTAGCAATGCAGAGTTTAGTGAGGTTTGGTGGTTTTACCCTTCTGCTGGAAGTTTAGAAATAGATAGGTATGTTGCGTTAGATTTATTAGAAAATCACTGGCTAATTGGTGACTTATCAAGAACAGGCGGTGTTCCTAGAGGTGTTTTTAGAACGCCATTAATGGGTGGTGAACGCGCCGAAACTATTACTTATGATGTTACTGTGGCTGATGATGGTGGCAACAAATATTTCTTGTCTGGTTATTCTGGCTCTGCGCCAACAATTAGTCTTAAAAAAGGCAATACTTATATATTTGACCAGTCAGATGCAACAAACTCAACGCATCCAATACAGTTTTCTACAACATCAGATGGAACGCATGGCAGTGGATCAGCTTATTCTTCGGGTGTCACAACAGTAGGAACGGCTGGCAGTGCTGGAAGTTATGTTCAGATAGTTGTCTCAGATAGTACACCATCAACGCTTTATTATTATTGCGTTAACCACTCAGGTATGGGTGGAACTGCAAATGTAATCGAACCAGTTGTAATTTATAACCATGAGCAAGGTTTGAACTACGACAGCGGTTCTGTATTTTGCGAAACTGGCCCTGTATCTATAGGTAACGGTGATAATATTATGTACGTTACATCAGTTATACCTGATGAGAAAACGCAAGGTGACGTAAACATGACTTTTAAAACAAGGTATCACCCTAACGATACAGAAACATCACATGGGCCATTTGCTCCTGCAAACCCTACAGACGCTAGGTTTAGTGGTAGACAAATACGAATGAGGGTGGACGGAACCAACGCAACAAATTGGCGTGTTGGTACTATGCGCTTAGAAACAAGGACTGGGGGTACTAGATAATATGCCAGTTACTCCACCAGTTATAGGTACAGACATTCGTCAATGGGGCAGGGAGCTTAATCTTTTTCTTAGCAGAAATTTAGGTAAGTTGTTCTTTAAGCAGTCTGATGATGTTCCAGCCGACAATGGTATTTTTCTATGGGATGAGCAAAACAACTATCCTGTCGTTTCAGCGCAGAACGCATTTAAGCAAGTTGCTATGAAGCAAACCACACCTAGTTCAAGTGTCGGCGCGGCTGGCGATGGGGCTGGCATGATAGCTTGGGATGCGTCTTATATTTATATTTGTACTGCTGCACATGATGGCAGTACAGCAATTTGGAAGAGGGTAGCATTGTCTACATATTAAATGCCTAAAGATACACAAGTAAATGAATTAGAAAGATGCCGCCCTTGGATAGAGGCGGCTTTAGAGTATTCTGGCGGTACGCATGAGTTTGAAGATGTGGCAAAAGGTATTGTTGAGGGTCGTATGCAGTTATGGCCTAGCCCCAGGGGGTGCATTGTTACAGAAATTGTGGTATATCCTAAAAAAAAGGTGCTAAATGTGTTTTTAGGCGGTGGTGAGCTAGATCAGTTGTTAGATATGCACAATGATGTTACAGATTGGGCAAAGAGCTATGGATGTGAGGCTTTGACGATTACAGGTCGTTTTGGATGGAAGAAACCTTTGAAGGCGCATGGTTGGAAACCATTGCACGCTTCATTTCAAAAGGAGATATAAGATGAGTGGTGGTAAAGGTGGAAGGTCTAATACCGAAACAACAATGCCAAAGTTTGCGGAAACTGCTTTGCAACAAGGTATTGGAATGGCAAGTGATGTTTCTGCGTTAGGGTATACTCCATATTATGGCCCAGATGTTGCGGCGTTTTCTCCACAACAACAAGCTGCATTTCAAGGTACAAACCAAATGGCAGATGCTTTTGGAATGCCAAGCGCAAGCGGTCAGCAATATATGCCGCAAGCCACTACAATGAACGGAATGACAGGATATTCATCTGGTGATGGTTTTGATGCGGCTGTTGGAGAGTTAGCAAATAGGCGACCTGGCCAAGCAGAATATCTTGAAAGCTTCACTATAGACCCAATGACGGGTGAGCCTGGGTCCAGGGCCGGGGTAAATCAACCAGTGGCGTTAGAAATGTCTGGCGGAAGAAGGGGTAAGTAACATGGGTGCTTCAGCAAATCCAAATATGGTGGCAAATCCATACCAACGTGCTTCAATGGCAAATATGGGTGCAATGCAGACTTTTTCTAATCCAGGCGCAGCTGCGGCAGGTTTAATGAACCCATACGAAAACCAAGTTGTTCAAGCAACAATGAGGGATGTAGGTCAGCAAGCCCTTCAAGCTCAAAACACTTTAGGCGCACAAGCTCAAGCGGCAGGTGCTTTTGGCGGCTCGAGGCATGGGATTGCAGAAGCACAGATGGCTAAAAACTATACTCAACAAATGGCGGATCAATCTGCACGAATGAGACAACAGGGTTATGGCCAGGCTATGAACAATGCTTTTACGGCGGCACAAGGATTGCAAGGCGCAGGGCAACAGGCATTTGGTATGGGGCAAGCTGTAAATCAACAACAAATGCAACAGGGCGCAATGCAACAAGCGGCTATGCAGAGTTTAATTGATGCGGCTAAAAATCAGTTTCAAGGATACACCAAAGGGCCACAAGCAGGGCTTGCCGCAATGTTTGGTGGTGCAGGGCTAACTGAAGGTACAAAAGGTAGCTCATCAACATTTCAACCTGGGTTAATGGATTACTTAACAACTGCGGCTTCAACTTTTTATGGAATGGGCGGATAGATGGCAGAAAGAGATTTTCGTGATGTAGCAGGTCTTTTAGCGTCAGGTTTTAACCAAATGAGGCTAAGACCTGATACTGGTCTTGATGCAAGATTGCAGACAATAGGACAGCAACGTACTGCTAGTCGAGCGAAAAACAAAACTGTTGAATACTTGCGTGGGTTAGATAGCCCAATGGGAAATCAGCTTGCAGGCATGGTTGAAACTGGTGGCATAACTGGTCAACAGGCTTATGCCCAAATACTAGAATTGCAGAAAGAGCAAAGAGCAAGCACAAAAGACACTGCATTAATTAGAAACGCTATAGCGGCAGGGTTTACGCCTGGCACGCAAGAGTTTCAAAGATTTATAACTAGCGGCGGTGATATTTATAGCCAGGAGAGCGCTATTAGAGCGGGATTGCCTAAAGCTGACGATGGCATGACCTATGAATTTGATAGGAATGAAGCAGGCAATATAACAAACGTGAGAATGGTTCCTATAGAGGGCAGTGAGGCTTATAGGGAGCAACAAGACGCACAAAGGGCTATGAGTGAAAAAGGCGCACTAGAAACGCAGAAACGAACAGGAATAAGTAGAAGTGTCAATCAGATATTAACCGCTATAGAAGATGATACTTCTTTGCTTGGCACTACTGGCGTGTATGGTAAGTTTGCCGCAGATTATTTGCCATCCACACCAGCTAGAAACGTTAAGAACTTATTGAAATCTGTGCAGTCAAATGTTGCATTTAACAGACTGCAAGAAATGCGTGATGCAAGTAAAACTGGTGGTGCGCTAGGTAACGTAAGTAACGTAGAACTTAGCTTATTGATGGCCGCACATGGCGCAATACAACAAGATTTAAGTAAAGAATTATTGGTAGAAAACCTAAAAGAAATTGACAAAATTATGGGTATGGTTGAGGCCGATCCTATTGCGATGGCATATTATGCCGAAGGAAAAGATTTAAGAGGAACGGACTTAGACAGGCAAGTTAAAGCTAAAAAGGGGCAAGGTAGTGGCGGTGGTGGTGCTTCATCATCAACGGCAACGCACAGATTTAGCCCCGAAACTGGTAAGGTAGAGGCTATACGATAATGGCTATTGTGGTAGACGCAGGAGATGGTCGCCTAATAGAGTTTCCAGATGAGGCAACTGCAAACAGTTTCTTTGCATCTCAAGGTGGAGAGCAAGCCACTGAGGAAGAGGGTAGAGCGTTGATTGGCGGCTTTGGTGAGGTTGTAGGCTCTGGAGCGGCAGGAGCGGCAAGAGGCGCGTTGGGTGCGTTAGAGTTGCCAGAGATGGCCTTAAGAGGTGTTGCTAGATTAGGCCAGGAAGGTTTGCAAGCTGTTGGTCTTGCGGATGAAGATTATAATATACCCGTTCTTGATACGTTTACTGGCAGAGGCATTGACGCCGCGACAGAGGCCGCAGGTGTAGATGAATTAATAGACTATCGAGGCGACAGTAGGTTATCTGGTTTAGCAGGAACAATCGGTGAGTTTGGAGCAGGTGGTGGTGTTGTAGGCGGAATAGGTAAAGGTGCAAAAACTTTAGCTAAAAGAGCAGGCGCAAGCAAAACAGAAAAGTTTGCAGAAGGTATAGAAAAAGCAGGTCTTACTACAAAAGGACAGGCTTTATCTGCGGTAGCGGCGACAGGTAGTGAGGTTGCTGGTCAAGCAACTGAGGGTACAACTCTTGAGCCAATCGCAAGAGTTGGAGCGGCTTTATTGGCTCCTACTGTGGGTGTAAAAGCTATCAACACTGGCAACAAAACCTTAAACTTAGTTACAAAGCGAAACGAAGTGCCTACTGTTAGTGGGTTAAAAACAGAAAAAAACTTACGATACGATCAAGTTAAAGAAGCTGGGCCTGCAATGGATGGTACTCAAGTTGCATTTATGGTTGATGAGGCTCTAACTGCTGCGTCAAAAGGTGGTGCTTTTTCATTAACAGACAAAGCTTTTGTTAGGGCTAAAAAGTTTTTAGACAAATTACAAAAACAATCTGCGGCAAAATACAAAAAAGACGGAACTGTGATTAGCAAAGGCGGAATTACACTTAATGAGTTTGATAAAGCTAGAAGAAAAATAAGTGATTTATATAATACTAAAGGCGGCAAAAAAGAACCGTTTTTACTTGATATGATTAAAGCAATGGATAACGAGCTTGATGATGTTCTTATTCCTGCTAATAAAAGCGATTTATTAATAAGCGCCAGAAAAGCTAATAGGCGTTATTCCAAAGCGGCTGTCTTAGAAAAAGAAGTTAACAAACTGCAAAATCAAAGAAAAGTATCTGGATCTGGCGGTAACGTTGTAAATTCTTACCGTAGAGCAATACAAAAAATATTAGATAATCCTACTCAAATTAATTTTTTTGATGAGCCAGAGATAAGAGCTATGCAGCAAATAGTAGATGGTAGGGTTGCAGATAACATATTGCGCCTTGCAGGTAAAATGGCTCCAAGCGGTAATGGATTGATAGCATATATGAACATAATTATGTTTAGTATGAACCCTGCTTTCTTAGGTCTTTCTGCGGCTTCTATTGGCGCAAAGTCTCTTGGTGACGCTAGGGTAAGAAGCGCAGTTAAAAAGTTACAAGACACAGTAAAATCGGGTGGTTCTACTGACGCAATTAGCAGAGATGAAGCACTAGAATTATTAGCCTCACAAGGTATGTTGTCAGGTTTAGGACAGGAGTAATAGATGGAACTTAAAGAAAAAAGCAAAGGCGAAATCGAAACTATTGTTCAAAACGCTATAGACGATGCAGTAGACTTTGTAGAAAGCGAAATATCACAAGATCGTATTAGATCGCAACGCTATTACGATGGTGAGGTAGATATAGGTTACGAGGACGGACGAAGCAAAGTAGTCGCCACTAAGGTTCGAGATACTGTGCGTGCGATTAAACCGTCATTGATGCGTGTGTTTCTAAGCACTGCAAGACCAGTAGAGTTCATGCCGCATGGTCCAGAAGATGTAAACATGGCAGAGCAAGCCACAGATTATGTGCATTATGAGTTTCAAAGAAGCAACGGCTATAGAGTGCTAAACGATGCTTTTCACGATGCGCTAATTAAAAAGCAAGGCATAGTCAAAGCATATTGGGAAGAAATGCCAACCGCAGAGATATATACTTACACCAATCTCGATGACGATGAGTATACATTTTTGGTGCAAGATGATGATGTAACAGTTCTTGAGCATACAGTAGAGCAGGAAATGAGCATGGATGAGCAAGGCGTTGAGATAGAAACGCCTGTTCATTCTGCAAAGGTATCGCGCAAGGAAACAACAGGCTGTTTACGCATAGAAAGCGTACCGCCAGAAGAGTTTTTTGTAGATAGAAACTGTAGAACACTAGAAGATGCTCATGTCGTTGCCCACCGCACAGAGATGCGTGCTAGTGATTTAATATCAATGGGCTTTGATCCAGACATGGTTCTTGACCTAGACAGCTTTGATGCAGGTACAGAAATGACTGAAGCAGAGCGTATTGAGAGACAGGGTTATTCAGATGATTTTAACGAAACAAGCTCTGACCCATCTATGCGCCAGGTTACTGTAACAGAGGCATATATGCGTATGGATGTGGACGGCACAGGAGTAGCTGTGTTACACAAGTTCTTGTGCGGCGGGACAAAGTACAGTCTGCTAGATTACGAACTTGCAGATGAAATACCTTTTGCAAAATTTGAAATTGATCCAGAGCCGCACACTTTTTATGGCAGAAGCATTGCAGACATTGTTATTGATGACCAGGATGCGGCAACAAGCATATTGCGTGGCATACTCGATAACGTAGCCATGACAAACAATCCCAGAATTGGCATAGTAGATGGTGCAGTTAACATAGACGATGTGCTAAACAATGAAATTGGCGCGATTGTGCGTATGAGACAGCCTGGTGCGGTCCAGGACCTAGCTGTGCCATTTACCGCAGGGCAGACGCTAGGCGCACTTACATACCTAGATCAGCTTGTAGAGGGCAAGACAGGCGTTACCAGAGCGTCTATGGGGTTAGACCCTGATGCTATGCAGTCAACAACTAAGGCCGCTGTACAAGCCACTGTGCAAGCCGCTGCCGGACAAGTGGAAGTCATGGTGCGTAACCTAGCAGACGGCGCAAGAGATTTGTTTGGCATGATGCTAAGATTGCTGCAAAAGAACATGGAAAACGGCGCAATGATGCGTATGAATGGCCGTTTTCAACCTGTTGACCCAAAAGCTTTCGACATAGATATGGACGTTACTATTAATGTAGGGCTTGGCACTGGCAGAGAAGAGGATAAGACAAACGCTCTTGCTATGGCATTGCAACAACAAACTATGGTGTATCAGACATATGGTCCTATGAATGGCTTGGTATCGCTCACAAACATCCGCAACACTCTTGCAGACATATTAGCATCGAGCGGCATTAGAAACGCAGATCGTTACTTTGCGCCAATCACGCCAGAGATAGAGATGCAACTATTGCAGATGCAACAACAACAGCAAGCGGCATTAGCCGGGCAAAGCCAACCACAAGACCCTGCGGCTGTGATGGCGCAAGCTGAACAAATGAAAGCACAAACTAGAGCGCAAGTTGATATGACCAAGGCTCAGATGGATAATCAACGGAAAATGCACGAAATGGCTATGAAAGATGATTTAGCCAGAGACCAGATGGCGCAAGATTTATATGTAGATGCGGCAAAAACAATAGGTCAATATGGAGCTTCAGTAGATGTTGCCAGGGTAAAATCAGAACAAGAAAAACAGCGTATGCACAATGAGGCTATGATGAGAGTGGCTGGTATTTAATGAAAGATATACGCATAAACGCAGATGACGCAAAAAGGTTAAAAGCAGATACAGCTTTTACCGATTTCATACAGGATGTTCGTAATGAGCAAATTAGGCTTTTTACGACTAGCGCGGCTCAAGACATTGAGATACGCGAAGAGGCGCACGCAGTATTGCGTGCATTAACCAAGATCGAAGTGGAACTCGACGCCGCTATAATGGCAGAGACACTTTTAGATCGTAAACAATAGGGGCAGTACCGTGGAAGCGACTGACTTACAAAGCGCAGTAGATCAACTCATAGCGCCAGCGCAAGAAGAAACAGGCGAAACTAATCAAGTAGAAGCAGAAGAGGCAGTTGTGGAGCCAGAGGCCGAAGAGGTTGAGGTAGAAGCAGTTGAAGAGACTGAAGAGCTTGATGAATTAGAAGCATCTGAGGAAGATTACGAAGATGTGGAAATAGAAACCGAGGACGAAGTAGAGGCTACTGAGGAAAACAATCTCATCCCCGTAAAAATTGACGGCAAAGAAGAGCATTGGACAATGGATCAGCTTAAGCAATCTGCGGCAGGCCAAGGTGCAATAAGCAATCGGTTCCAGGAGATCGCCCAGACACGTAAGCAACTGGAAGATCGAGAGGTCGGTTTAGCACAGAGAGAACAACAGATCGCGCAAATGTATAGCCAGGCTCAAGAGGGTTTTGCGTCACTACCTAAATTGCCAGATGCAAGTTTGGCAGAGAGTGACCCAGTATCTTATATGGAGCAAAAAGCTAAATATGACGTTGATTTGCAGCAGTACCAAAACCAACAATACCAAATACAGCAACTTAATACACAGCGACAAAAGCAAGCTGATGAACAACATCAGGTATATCTTGCAGAGCAAGCTGATATTATTAAAGCCAAAATTCCTGAATTAGCTGATTCTAGCAAGAGCAAGCCTCACTGGGATGCGTTAATGGGAGTTGGGCGTGAATATGGGTTTAGCGATCAAGAAATCGCTCTAACCGCAGACGCACGTTACATAGAAATGGCTAATGATGCTATGAAGTATAAGCGTATTGTGGCAAACAGGAAAAAAGCAGAAGCCAAGGGCAAGAAAGCTAAACCTGTTGTCAAGGCTGGTGCAAAGAAAGTTGCCGATCCTGTTAATTCTTCTCGCCGAAAGCAGCAACAAAGGTTGCAAAAGAGTGGTCGTATTGAAGATGCAATCGACTTAATTATGAACCCACAAGGATAATCCTTGTAAGCCGTTGAAAAGGAAAAGAAAATGGCCCAACCGAGTAATACATTTGACAGTTATGATGCTGTCGGGATTCGGGAAGATTTGAGTGATATTATCACAAACGTCTCTCCAGAAGAAACCCCATTTCACACGAAGTGTCGCAAAACTACTGCTTCAAACACTTTAACTGAATGGCAGACTGATGCGTTACGTTCAAGCGCAGCAAATGCTCACATTGAAGGTGACGAAACAGCCGCTAACGCGATGACAGCCACAAGCCGTCTGAACAACAGAACACAGATTTTCAAAAATGCTGTGACTGTTCCAGATACGGATGAAGGTCTTGACAAAGCAGGTCGTCAACGTGAGATGGCTTACCAGGTGCTAAAGATTGCAAAAGAGCAAAAATTAGACATCGAAAAGGCGTTGTTCGATAATAACGCAAAAGTGGCGGGCAACGCGACTACTGCACGCGAACTAGCAGGCGCACCATCTTGGATGACTACAAACGTGAACTTTGTTTCTGCGTCATCTGGTGCTAACCCAACTGGCGATGGTACGGATGCACGAACAGATTCGGGCGCTCCTACTGCGTTTACTCAAGCTAAGTTTGACGCTGTTATGCAGTCAATCTGGTCTAATGGGGGCAACCCAGACAGCGTGTACCTATCAGCATTCCAAATGAATGTTGCTTTAGGCTTCACTGGTAACAACAATCAGCGCTCAAACGTACAGGGCGGTGATGAGCGTGTTATCAAGTCGCTTGCGGTATACGTTACTCCGTGGGGAACCGTAGAGTTCATCCCAAGCCGCGAGAACCGTTCTCGTGACGTATTCATCATGCAAGATGATATGTGGGAAGTTGCTGTACTACGTCCAACTAAGAACGTAGAACTTGCCAAAACTGGCGATAGCAGCAAACGCCAGGTGGTAACAGAGCTTACACTTTGCGCTAAAAATGAAGCTGCGAACGGTATTATTGCCGACAACACAACTTCATAATAAGATAATAGGTAGGGGCAAAGATGCCCCTACTTTAACAGGAGATTAAAATGAAAGTATTAGTTAAAGACAGAAGCATATCAACTTCTCAAGGAATTGTAAGAAGTGGTGATGAGGTTGAGTTGCCAGAGGCAGAAGTAAAAAAGATTATGGTTATGAAACCATCTGCATTTGAAATATTAAAAGCAGAGCCTAAACCTGCAAAGAAAGCTACCGCAAAAAAAAAGCGGGCAAGAAATGAAGATGGAACGTTAAAAGCAGACGATCCAAGCACACCAGAGAATGAGGCATGGGAAGATGCCTAGTCTGTCTAATAAAATAAAAGAAACAGTTACCTTTGATGATGACAAGATGATCATCAAAAATACCTTTGACGGATCACAAATGCTCATGGATGCTGAGTATGCAAGACAGCATACAGAAAATTCCTTTGCTTCTGATAAGAAATACGTTGCAAACGTAGATATGGGTCTAGTTAACATCTGGGTAAAAGAAGCTGGTGTTTCATGGACGGATACTCCCGCTGTTCAGGAAGTTATAAAGCGTAAGCTAATGAGCAATGAGTTCCAAGACCTAAGAGTTTGGAAGGGTACATATTAATGGATAAGCGCACAGTACAATCAGCGCACTCACGCATAGATGCATTGGAAAAGCAGATGATTGAGATACAAACTGAAATGAAAATACAGTTTAAAGATTTGTACAATCGTATGAAGCGTATGGAAGCGATTATGATTGGTATTACTGGCGCTAGTTTATTGTTACTTATTCGTATGAGCGTTATGGGATAATTATGTCAGATAAGCTGCCAAAAGTAAGTATTGCTGTAGTTGGGGTTGTTATAGCTCAGATCGGCGGTTTTATTTGGTGGACGGCACAGCAAGCAAGCAAAATATCTAACCTAGAAGAAACAGTTAACATTCTAACTGTTGAGAATAACGCTACTGATAAGACTAATCTAATTAGAGATGTGCAGCGTAATACTGATCATCTGCAAGAGATTATTGATATATTATCAGAGTTTTATGAGGACATGGAAGATGCCGACAATGAGATTTGGGAAGACATAGATATGATCAATGAGGATATGGGTGGCATGGCTAGTCATATGATGGAGATCATCAAGCTTCAATCTCGCATTGCTATATTAGAAAAGACAGTAGAGTTTAGCCGCAACGATGGGATGTAATTATGGACCCTATTACAATCCTTGCAGGACTAAAAACAGGGTTAGCTGCTGGTAAAACGATTGCCGCTCTTTCAAAAGATATAGGAAAGTTCTTTGACGCAACTGACCACGCTAACACAACGCTACAGAAAAAAGGTGTATCAAGCAAAAGCTCCAATGCTACGGCGTTGGATCGTTGGGCGAAACTTAGACAGGCTGCGGAAGCTGAAGAAGAACTCAAAGAGTGGATTACTCAA
>Ga0181421_1000293_pt1 | contig 14239 bp, 7 predicted proteins | sample 44SPOviralmetaG_FD_130146 | JGI IMG/M metagenome (GOLD analysis project Ga0181421, IMG submission 130146) | Marine viral communities from the oligotrophic San Pedro Time Series (SPOT) site, San Pedro Channel, CA, USA - 44 SPOT_SRF_2013-06-19 | ecosystem: Environmental > Aquatic > Marine > Strait...
AAGCGCTCCTTCTCCAAAAGAAGTTTGGTTAATGTCTTCGTTTAATACATCTTCATTTACAACGAGCCCAGCATCTCTTAAAACATTAGAGTAAGCTAAAGCTTCTTGAGTAACTGTATTGCCACCTCTAACAGCGCTAGTTGATACACCAGCATTAAAAACACCAGTATACAGCCTGTCTACAACTCTAGAAACATTACTTTCTTCTGTAGCAGTCATTAAATTACTATTTAATTTAATAGCTCTATCAACAGCTAGTAATTCAATTAAATTTTCATTATATTGCAGGGCTAAAGGGTTTGTACTTTTTATTTTCTTTAATGTATTACCTGTAAAACCTTCTTTACCTAAAAAAGCAGCTCTTGATGCAGCCTCTTCAGTAGTTACATCTGCTTGAAAAAGACCTAATATTCCTCCACCACCAGTTATTTCATTTATGTCATCTTTTATTCTAACTAATTTGTTCATTACTCCACCACCTTCTGTAGTGCTTAATACTTCTTGTTTGTTATCAGATATTTCTCTACCTAGAGCTATTTGTTTAAAAAATAAATTGTTTCTAATATCTTTTAACTCTTCAACAGTAGGGGTTTTTTCTTGAAAACTATTAGTTAATTCATTTACTCTGTTTACGTCACCTTCATTTAAACCATTTTCTCCAATTGTTATAGGCTCTGGACCAGGTTTTCCTTTTTTAAAATCTACACCAATTAAATTGCCTTCAGAATCGTAAGCTCTATTACCTGCATTTGCTTTTTTTCTTAAATAAACTTCTTTATTTATTTTACCATCTTTCTTATATGATTCGTATAAAGCTTCTACATCTTCTTGAGAAAAATAATTGCCAGGTAAATTATATATCGAACCTTTTTTAAAGTTTTCTTCTAATTTATTTATATGTTTTAAGTCATTTTTAGAAACATTACCTGTCTCGTAAAAAGTTTTTAGCTCTTGGTCTACATCTTCACTTACATCTAATTCATCTTCTACGAATGAATTTATATCACCTTTAAAAGAATTTTTTAATTTTTGCGCTTCTTTGTTTCTTCTTTCTTTTTGTATAGGCTCTAGAAAAGTTTGTATATCAACTTCTTTTGGACCTCCATAAAAATTAGTTTGCTCATTATCTAAGTATACTATTTTATTTTTAACGTCGCCATCTCCATAGCCCATTTCTTTAGTAAACCTATCTCCATAATAGTATTCTATAGAGTTAGGATCTATGTTCTTGTCTTTGTTTATTGAATCAGATTTTTGTATTAACTCGCTTATTTCTTTATTTTCAGGATTGTAAACAAAACTTTCAGAAATTTCTTTATCAAAAAGTTGATTATCTTCACTTATCTCTAAACCATAGCCTATGTCAACACCTTCTGAAACATCTACTAAAGGTTGGTTAGTTACAGGATTAACTTTAACATCTTCAACTTCTTTTATTTTAGATTTATTTTCTGTTTTCCAATTTTCATAAGCTGCTACTTCAGCATTCATCATGCCATCTCTAGCTTTTAATTTCTCATAGTAAGCTTCTCCCTCTGGGTTTGGAGTAAAAACTTCTACCTTTGGTTTTTCATCCAAATAAGCCTCTTTTGAAACAACTTCCGGCTCTTCTACTTTAGTAGTCTTTTCTATTTTACTTACACCTACTAAGTTTTTAAAGTCTTCTTCAGAACCATTATAACCTGTTTCAATAAATTGATTAAATGACGCCTTAAAAGCTTCTTCATTAGTGTTTATTAAATTAGCAAAGTCTTCTGATGTACCATTATAACCTGTATCAACGAATAACTGGAAGGCTGCTTGTAGAGCTTCTGGATTCATATATTATTTAATTTATTGATTAAACTTAGCTCCAACACCTGTAGAAACTACGGAGTCTTTAGCTATTTGTTTTATTTGTTTTTCAAACTTTAATAATCTTTCATTTGTGAGAGGTATACCTGAAGAGTATTCTTTAAGGGTTTTTAAATCCTCATCGCCACCTGCTGCAGCATAATTAACTTGAGGGAAAAACAATAACTTACCATCTTTGTATTTAATTTTTATATCCTGTATTATTTTAGTACCTGAACCTGTAGCGAAACCACTACCTTCAAATCTACTTTTTAAATCATTTGTTAATTTGACTTTAAGTTTAGATTCGGTCTCACTAAGTCTTTGAGCTTTACCTGATTCAATGTCTCCCGGTTTAACCTCTTCGCCTGTAGAAATTACTCTATTAGGATTTTTAAGAGCTTTTTCAAAAGCTGTAGCATCATTTATTATTGTATCATAACTTACTACTTCTACTTCTTCGTCTTTTCCACTACCACTACCTCCGCCTTTTATTATTTCTTGTTCACTTAAAGTGTATTTATCTTCTTGTGTGGTGAATCTATCTTTTACTTTTGTTTTTAAATAAGTTTTTAATTGTTCCTTGTTTTTTTCAGGATTATAAACTCCAGAACCTCCAAGCATCTGCCAAGTTGATTGACTAACTGAACCTCCTCCATCAACCCAATTATCTAACGTGTTATCAAGATTTTTATTTGCCTGTGTATAACTAACTTCAACATCTTTAAAATTAACAGGATCACCATTTCTTATACCTTCTCTATAACTTGTTATTTTTGTAGATAAAGTATCATAAGTTTTCTTTAAAGTTTTATTCCAAATACCATCCATAAATGTGTTGTATTCTTCGCCATTAACAGTGTCAATTAAATTTCCACCATTTTCTCTAAAATCTATATAATCTTGGTAACCAGTTTCAAAAACTGTTCCATCCGCGTCTTCATATCTAAAAACCTGGCCAGAAGGCAAACTTAAAACTTGAAATCTTTCCGGATTTCTACCAGTTTTTAAATCTCTTAGCATGTGTAATTTTACAGATTGTAAAGGATCATTGCTGTTTAATATAGCTCCATCTTCGTTTTCGCCTATCTGAACACCATTTACAAAAGCTGAATCTGTTTGTTCTGATTCTTGATTAAAAAGAGAAGCCATTACTGGGTATTGAGTTATCATGTTTTTCAAACCTCTTTCAGCTTCTCTGTATTCATCTGAACCAGGCTCATAGTTAGACATTATGTCTAATAAAATTTTAGAGTTATTTTTAATTTGATTAGTTACAGTAACATCTTCTTTTTCCCAGTTTTCAGTTTTTCTTTGGTTTATATTTTCCCAATTATCTATATTAACTTGATAACCATCTACAGCTGCTTGTTGTCTATCTCTTAAATCTTTTAATTCTTTATCTTTTTTTTCTTGCTCTTTTTTAGCTTCTTTAGCTCTAGCTATTTCTTGAGCTCTTTGAAACCTAAGCTCATTACCTATTTGCTGATTAACGTTTTGTAAACCCTGATTTAAAGTATTTAAACTTTTATCGATTACTTGACTTGGTTGTCTGTATGTTCCCATATTATTAATTAATTTTTACTATCAAAAAGCAGGTCTACTATCTATTCTAGCATTTCTTTTAATTATCCTATTACTTTGTCTTGTGTTTTTCCTTTGCTGTCTATTTAAAGCATTTATTTGCTGAGTAACTGCGCCTACTTCTTCATTACCAATCCCAGCAATACCCATTTGCATTAAACCTCCCGCAGCTCCAGTAAAAGCACCCATAGCATCTTGTTGATATTGCATTTGTTGAGCTGTTTGATTATCTATCAACGCTTGAGTCCTGTCTAATTGCATTATCTCTCTATTCTCTTGTTGTTGCCAAGCCGCTTGCTCGGCTCCAATAGCTGCTTGCTCTAGTTGTAGTTTTTGGTTTTGTACATTTATTTCACCTTCAGCTCTTAGTTTATTGTTATTAGCTTCTTGCTGTTCGATACTAGCTGATATGCCTCTTTTACTTCTAGCTGCTGCTTGAGCTAAGGCTGTTGCTCCACCTGCTCCAAAACCTCCAGCTTGCATAGAATCTAAAGTGTTTGCTAAAGCTAAGTCAGCTTGTTCAGCTTGCATTTCTGCAGCTTGAGTAGCTACTGGTAAATTAGCGTAAGGATTAGTTATTTGGCCAGCTAAATCTTTTATATCTTGACTAGCGTTGTAAATATCTTGTCTAGAATTTTCTAAGTCTGTAAGTTGGTCTTGTAACACTTTAGCATCTGCCTTAGCTTTTTCAGCTTTGTTTTTTGCTGATATACCTGTAAAAACCTGGCTTAAAGTACTAATGCCACCCATAATTAAAGGAATTGCTAAAGGCAAAGGCATAGCTAATTGAGGTTCGTAATTAAATGTTTCTAATATTTCTAATAACATATTTTATTTTTTAAGATGATTGTACAAATGTAGTTCCCACAGACCAGAGTTCTTTTAATCCACCAACATTAGTGCTATTGTCTACTTTAATTTGAACATTAGCTACATAACCTTTAATACCACCAAGTAAACTTCCTGAAACAACTTCTTGATCACTCGCACTTGATAAATTAGATATGTTTGCTACGTATAAATTTTCTTTTCTATTAAAGCCAGATCTTTGTGGATATCCACTGTTTGGATCTACGTATAAGCCTTCATCATAACTTCTTATTACAGGAGATGTATCAGCAAAACCAATCCCATCATTAGTAAATCTTGTCACACTTCCTTGTAAACTAGAAATAGACCAGCCATTATCACCTTCGTAATTTACTGTTTGAAAGCTCTTTTTAGTGGAGGGATTAGAATTAACTACAAAATCTATACTACAAGACACCGGTATTCCATAATAATTTAAATAATTATTATTTGTTACATTGTTCACATAGTGTTTATAAACACAGTTATTGTATGTAGAAAAATAACTACCTTTTAGACTAAATATATTTCCAGGCTTATAACTATATGTACTAACCCAACCTTTTACATTTTCACTATATGACAAAGTAGTAAAAAATTCATTTTCACTAACAAAAGAAGGTTCTAATTGTAAGGAAACGGTGTAGTATCTATTGTGATTATCCCAACCACCAATTATTTTGCTTTTATATTCATATTCAAAAAATCCAGAAGATTCAGGTATCACATTATTACTTGTTGATACAGATAATATAGAAGGTGTTATACCGCTTACAATAGATATACCTGTGACAGAAGCACCTGTATTGACAATTGATCCAGAAGAGGTTGAGTTTAACACAGAACTCCCTAAAAAAACTTTACATATATCAGTAACAGAAGATTCAATATAAAAAGGATTTTGAAAGCTAGTAGTACTACTTAGCATAGAAGATGTTAAAACAAAACTTATTGAACCACTAAACTTAACATTATCTCCTGGTATAGTAACAGTGTCACCTACTCTATAGCCAGATCCTCCAATTAAAGTTGTTTGAACTTGAACAACTGATTGAGAAGTAGTAAACACAGTAACTTCAGCATCAACACCTATCCCATTTGATGTTACACTAAGTGGACTAGCAGTACCAAGCGATATAAAAGTATACAAACTTAAATCTAAATCACCAGAAAATAAATTAATTCCATCAATTATAGATCTAGGCGGGTTAGAAACTAAAGTCCATGGTATATTTTTATTTTTATAATTATTATCTAAAGAACTTAAAGAATCTCTAAAAAAGTCTTTCATACCATATTCAGATATTTCTGTCAAACCATCCATAGATAATCTAATCATAGAGCCTCTTACTGGATCTGCAAAATACTTTCTAAAGCCAAATTGAGCAAATGATTCTGGATTTTTACCAATACCAAATCTACCTGAATATGGTACATTTTGCCCTATAACAGGTATATTTGAACTTTCAGCAGATCCCTGAGTACCTGAGTATATAGTGTTTTTATTTATTAAAGAGTAAGATGTTTTGTTTTCTTGAAATATAATTAAGTTAGTGTTTTCTGCAAAAAGCTTTTGTATACTTCCGTTTGCTGGATCTAAGTCACTAGTAGTGTCTTTTGCAATAGAAAAAACATTGGTTCTATTAACATCAGTTCTAGAGTTATAAACACCTGAATATATTAAAGACGAACTTCTAGTGTCTTGTAAAGGATTTTTCTCATTTAAATAGGCTCTAACTCCTTGTGAAACCATATCGTTGTTAAACCCTCCTTTAATTCTAGCTTCTTCTGCGTAAAAATTATTAGTAGTACTAGACGTGTTTACATCAATAGGAAAATATGGATAACCATGTGGATTCCAATCTAAACCTGGCCACTTGGGATCATTGTAAGAGCTATCACCTTGTAGCTGCTTAACCCAGAAAGAATTAAAATAACTTACTTCTATTATTGCACTCATATTATAATCACTTATTTTTAATAAATATTACTAACAACACTAAATTGCTAAATTTGGGTTATTTCTATAGTCTCTTCATTAGCTTGTACGCCAGCACCATCTTCCACAGTGAACTTGATTCGCCAAGTAACAGATTGTAATAACTCGCCAACATTTACAGTTACAGTAGATGGAGGGTTATTATTAGAGTTATTTCCACCTGCCCACCAGTTTGTATCTGCCCAATTTCCAGGACCGTCTGGATCAATAGTGGTTGAAGTCACTTGTTCTGAAAATATATTTGAGTTAACAAAAAATCTAATATAAGCCGCATCTACAGTGTTATAACTAGGATTAGCAATAAACTGACTAAGAGAAGTTATATTAGCTCCCGGTGGTGGATCAATTGCTTCACCGATTCTAATAAAGAACTTTACGTTTAAATACTCTTTTTGTAATACTATTTGATAATCCTCTACTTGAGGCGTATTAGCTGGCAATATAACAGGTTCTAAAGCGCCAAATGGATTGTCAGAAGGCAATGTCTTATTCGTACCAGCTATAGCTTTTATAGAAGTTATATTCCACCTTAAATCTTCTTGCTGTGATATCACTTCACCGCTACCATTAATAGCGTTGAACGAACAAGCTTCTAAACCTCCAATAACGCCTAATGGAATTAAAAAGCCATTGGTGCTCGAGCCACTAATTGTGTATGGTGGTAGGTTAACTGGATCAGTTGGTAATATTAAAGTAGGCGCTACATTGGTTACTTGACCACTAAAAGTTTTAAATAAATCTATACCGTTTAAAGTTAATTTAACTGTAAACACAAAAGTAGTTGCCAAAGGATCAAATCCAACATAAAAACCTTGACCAGGCTGTTTATTAGTAGAAATTGTAAATTCACCATTGTTATTGTTTATTACAAATTCTCCATTTCTAGGGTTATTATGCCCGTCTACAACACTAATTAAAACACCTGTAGAATTAGCTAAGCTTACTGGTGTAGGTGTAATAGACGTTATAGGAGCATTTACTATATTTAAAAAAGTAAAAACATTAGTGCAGACTGTAGGTCCAGTACTTGCTTCAGAAAGACTAAACCCAATGCCTGTTATTGCAACAGGGAATTCTAAATTATCTATTCCAGCTAATATAGCACTATTTAACTCGCTGATAAGACCAGCAGATGTAGTTTCATAAAATATATCTAATAAAGACTTGATAGGTTTTGTTTCGGCTATGGCTAATTTAGCAGAAAAATCATTTTCTTCTGCAACTCCTATAGACTTAGAAGTAGATAATATACCAACTATTGGATTATTATTTGAATTAAATATAATACCGGCTGGGCCAAAAGTTAATGTAGATCCAGGGTCAATAGAGTTAGTAGTTCCTTTTATATTTACTTGACCTTTACCAGTGCTATCTACATAGTAGGAAAATACATAAGCTCCTTCGGATTGAGGTATAGATACATTACCAGAACTGTCTATAGCTGTAACTGACATCCCTGACTGAATATTATCATTTGGTGATTGTAATTCAACTGTTCCAGGCATAACTACAGTTGAACCTCCAGTTTTAGTTAAAGATGAGGTTTTAGTTAAAGATATACCTAAGTCACTTAGTTCCGACAATGAAACAACGCTTTCTATGTCTGTACTTGGATAGTGTTGTTTTGAAGTAGTTGATGTGTTTTCAACTCTTAAACTTAGTCTAGTATCAGATCTATAGTTAGTTTGGCTAGGGCCTACATCTAATAAATCTTTAGGTATTTTATTTATATTGTCTCCATATATACTAATAGTTGCTCTAGTTGCACTAGCAACACCATCTTCGTTTATAGCTCCGTTAACTATACCGGGCAAGTAAACATTGTAATAATCTTGTTCTTGTTGTTTTACAACTATCTTATAACTATACCAACCTGTGATATTTGGAGATGTATTAGTGTTGTATATAAAAGTGGCATTAGCACCCGCGGCAGGCGCAGAAGCACTGCCAGGTATAGTTATAACGTCACCATTTTGATACCCATTACCTGGATTGTTTATGACAACTGAAACTATAAAACCTCCGCCAAGCGCTGGGGGATTTGACAAAGTGTAATTTACAGTAAGTCCACTACCACTTCCTCCGGTAGTAGGGGCTCCAATAGGTTCTGTTTTGTAATCAAAACCTGGAGTTAAATTAGATATACTAGGCGGGTCATAGCTAACAAACAGACCAGGATAACCTGGTATTCCTGTTACCTCTGGAACTCCAGAATTAAATTTAACCTTTAAAGAATCACCTGGCCAAGTTTCTGGGCTTGGACCACCATTTATAAGAGTAGGCTGCCCGGTTGGGTAAAATGGGTGAAAAATAGTAGATCCAAAAAATAAATTATTGGTATTAGATTCATCTATAGAAGACAATATAACATCAGACTGCCTACCATACCTGTCAGAAAGCACTACACCAACTTGATAACTTCTATTTTGTTTCAAAGTATGGTTTTGATATTCTCTTCTAATATTACCGTTTATAACACCAGTTGGAGTAGGTAATATTACTGATTTTGGTGCAGCAGAAACTTCATAGTTTAAAGAATCGACACTGCTATGTCCATCTACGTAATTACCATAAATAATTCTATTGCCAGAAATCTCTTGTGTTAAGCTTTTTAAAGGAACCCTGTCGCTCACTCTAGTTATTTCATCTTCAGGCAAAACTTTTTTTGGAGCTCTAGATTGATAGTCATAAGTAATATAGTTACTATTTATTGATTTAAATTTTTCTTTATTTATAGTATCTAAAACTTTTATAACATTTTCAGAATCATCTTTGTATATGATATCTATCTCTTCTACGTGCATTTTTTCATTTAGCTCGCTAAATAATCTAACGTTAGAGTTTAAACACTGTGGTGCTGGAATTTTTAAAGATATACTATTAATAGCATTTTCAAAAAAATCCAACTCAGTTGACTCGTAGGCTAACTCAGAATCATAAATATCTACATCAGCTGGGGCTCCATTTGTATCTACAGATTTAGTTTTTGATAAAAAATATCCATTTTGTTTTGGCATAAAACACGCTTGAGTAAATGGAGAAATTAAAGAATTTTCATTATCATCAAATCTAAATCTATAAGCAAATCTTACAAATTTATCTTTTAAAAACTCGCAATCACCAGGCCAATTAGCGTCATAATCTGGGTTTGCTCCAAGGGTTATTTTTGTAAATCCAGTAATTGTTTGAGGATTATTTTTCCAAGATATAGTTAATTCAAGGCTTGTACCTACATAATTAGCTGCTGTGACTATAGCTCCTTCAGTTCCTGCTACCTGACCAGCTGCATTTTCTATTTTAGCTATAGCACCTAAGAATTTTACCCCTGCTTGATTGGCAGATCCTGATACCGTGAATTGCACGTTAGAAGTAATACTTACAGGAACAGATGTTAGTTCAAAAATAGATGGCAAAAACTCACTACATTTGTCTTTCATTGTAGATTGTAACTCTGCAACTAAAGTTATTTGAGCACTACCTGATTTAGGAGCTATGTTTATGATATCGCCATTTTGATAACCTTCTCCTTGGTTTATTATTTTAATAGCAACTAAATTACCTGTAGTAGCTGAAGTAGCACTAGTTATTTGAACTGTCAAACCAACACCCACGCCTGTGTCAGCTGTTGTAGGTACTATTTGACCTATCAACCCAAAGTAAGGAGCTGCAGCACCTGGCAATCCACCTCCACTGTCTGTTACGGTATAATCTACTATATAATTATCTATTAATTGTATTGTATCAAGCGGGTAGTATTTAGCTACTGATACTTGATCTTCATTAGTGTAGTATGTAGGGTCTGGTCTATTGGCCGGGTTGGCTTTATTAACGTTTATTTTTCTTGGTTGATTCCTGTTGTCGGTCCAAAATAATAAATCTTCTAATAAATTTACATTTAATATATCGTGAGTTAAAGAAAAATTTAAAAAACTACCTTCAACTAGTTTTACGTTTGAATTTGTTTCAATATTTCTTCTCCATATTTGACATAAAGCACTTCTACTAGCAAATAAAGACAATTTATCAGTAGATGTGTCTATAAAATTTGTTATAAAAACGTATATATCTTTATTTTTTTCATCTGCAAAAACCCCAATTATTTTAGCTTCACAATTATTAGTTAGATCAAAATCTGTTAGTTTTACATTACCTAAAGAAGTATTAACTGTACCAACATCTGATCCTTCAGATTGACTAATTTCTACATTTAAAGCATCTCTATACTCACCATTAGGAATTAATCTTTCATCTAGATCTTTATTCATTCTAGATTTTATAAAATTGTTTTTAGTTTGAGCCATGCTTAATGTTTAATCCATTTAGATTTACCCCTCATTACTTGAGTAAATTCTTCAAGTTTAATATTGCTTAATCTTATTTTAGCGTTTCTTAGTTTAGCTGATCTTTCTTTTTTATATCTTTGAACTATATACTCTGGGAAATTAGCTCTTGTAGAAACTATAGAATGCATTATATGAGCATATAAAGCATCTTCTGCCATTTTAGGTATCTTAGTATCCATATCATATGCTAAGCCATCAGATATGTATTCTAATATTATTAACTTACCTACTAAGCCACTAGAAAAACTAAACTTACCTTCTCTTTCATTTATAGTAAACCAACCATTTTTTTGTGAAACTTCTGGCTGTAATCCATACCTAGCGCCAAATTCAGCTTTCCACCAAGACCAGTCATATACATCTGCATTTTCAAAAATTTCATTTGTTATTTGGCCTGTTATATCTAAGTTATTATTGTTAGCCCATCTAGTATCTGTTATAGCTTGCTGAGATTCTAAATTTTCTCCACTAGCGTCTTGTTCTGGTGTCCCATCTGTATTTTGTATTAAAGGCTGTGTTGGGTTACTGGTTAATGTAGTTGGATATATAATGTGTTTAACACCTGTTTTATCAACCCAAGATAATTGAACATAATTAACATAATCTTGAGGTATTGCTAGAGATAAACTAGGTGGTATTGTTAGCTCTTGAGAATTAACAGATTTTAATGTGTCATAACTAAACTCTTGTAAACCTCTTTTAGCGTGGAATATAACATCAGTTCTTTTACATCTTGGTATTAACTTGTCCATACCAACATAAGCAACCATAAAGTTATTAACTATGTCAGTTAAACTTACATAAGCATAACTACCATAGTTGTTCCATATTGATTGTTCTAATAATTGTATAACAATTACATCTGTTAAAGCAGGCGCGACTAATAAAGTTACAGAATTACCACTAACAGTATAATCGGTGGTTAAAATTAATTCATTATTGTTTTTTAATATTTTAAAATTAGGATTAGGCGACAAAGTAAGATTAGTATCACCTGTCCAAGTATATGGACCTGTACTTACAGAATTAGTAAAAGCCTGTTGACCAGCATAGTATTGTGCGTTTGTTTCAGTTATTAATCCCATTTTTTATTATCTTTTTGAATTTACTTCTTCTTGAGCTAGTTCTTGAGAAGCTGCTTGAACTATTTGTGGATCTCTTATTATAACTCCTGAATATTTTAATATTTCTAATATAACTTCTGTTTGCATAGAATCACTTATTTCAAAATTAGTTGAACCATATGTACTACCACTATTGAAATTACCAGCGGCTAATGTGCACACAGCATCAACTAGTCCGCCAAAAGTAGTCGATGCAAAGGTTATTGTGTCACCTATGTTATATCCTGTTCCTGGATCTGAAACAAATATATTAACAATACCACTTCCTAAAGTTATTTCCATTTTTATTTTTAAACCTGTACCACCTCCAGGTGAGTTTATTGTGACTCCTGTAGAGTTACTATCATACTCAGCTAAAGACAATGTAGGCGCGGTATTGTCTAAATTAGGACTAATAGAACTTAATAAGCTTCCTCCATTGTTTAATGAATTTTTTGCAAAAACTGTAGGATCATATATAAATTGACCCAAGTTGCCAGCATAATAACCCCATCTAACTAAATCCGGTTTTCTAATATAATTAAAGGTAACATCTGTGTTTGCAAAAGTCGATGGACTTGGAAACACTGTTAGTTTGTCTTGTTGGTATTTAGCAACAGGAAAATTATTTGTAGGTTGTATTAAAGGAGATAGTTTTAATTGATTGTAATCTCTGTTACTTACTATCTCTATAGGTGGAGAATTAGTACCTTTATTCCAAGATGCAGAGCCAAACCTATGTAAATCAGCTGGTTGGTCATAAACATTAGTAGTAGCAGCTGGGTCATTAGAAGCATTGTCTGTTTTTTCAAATACTTGAAACTCTTCTCTTATGTGGTCCATTCTAGAAGCAAACTCTACATTTGTTTTTGGCATACGTATATATTGGTTATAGTCTTCAAAAAACTTTTCAAAAACTTCTAATTGAACCTGGTTTGCTACATTGTTAAATTCAAAAGGAGTTAAGTAACCTCTTTGTTCTTTATTTAATATAGTCAAAACTGTGGTATATACCGTGTTTACGTTTATCGCCATTTTAATATTTTTTTAAAATAAAAAAAAGGTACTTCCCTTTTTCTTCCAATTACAATTCATTTTTTGCATACTCAACTAAAATAACTTTTCATCATAGATAATAAAAAAATTAACTTACGTCAATTATCGTAATATTTACAAATCAAATCATTTTTTGCTTTTCAACTAAAATACTTAGTAATCTTCCAATAAGAGAAGCACCTTTCGGTTTAAGCATAGTAAAATAAAATATCTTCGCAAGATTCTCTAACAATTAAAATAAGCATATAGAGCTATGCTTACTTTTATTATATTACTAAATACGTTACGGTACTATGCTTATTTATATAGTTACTTGTTTATTTTAGTTCTTACTTATTATTTGAACTTTTTCTCTATAGATCTGTAAACCTCAAGTCCTTCATCTGTTTTAAACCATGCAGCCATAGCTGAATATGGGTTTTCATCGAAAGGTACTGTCATTAGTTTACGACCATTAGCCGCCCATTTAAATGTTCTTTGATCACTGTCAAGTTTAATTATACTTTCTTCAACAGCTCTTATAGCAAAGTTTCTAATCACAACATTTTCATCTTGTGCTAAACTAATAAAAAGTGCAGGATTGTTTTTAGCAAACAATAATCCGTCTCTTTTTAATTCTTTACTTGAAAGACTAACAACACTTGAACCTAGTTCAACTCTTAATATAGCTTCTAATTGATCTATATCCATTGTTTTAGCAGCATTCATAGCTTCTAGTTCTATTTCTAAGTCTTCGTATTCATCAACAGCTTTAGCTACTGCGTCAAACTCTTTAAATAAAACGCCATTATGTGGGTGTTTAGCTAAAAACTCTTGTAAGTTTCTTTGCTCTTTTTTAACCATTAAATGACCTTTTTCAAAGACAATATGTTTTAAAGTAGCTGAACCTTGTTGCTCATCTACAAATATGCTTTTTTGATTAGTAGCATATCTTAACTCTCTTTCATAACCTAAATCTTTATCAAACCAAACACATGGGTATCTTCTAGAGTGTCTAGATGTTATAGTATAGGTTAAAGGCATTTTACTACCTAATAGAAAATAATTTCTATCTTTATATTCCCAAGTATCTTTTTTTACTTCAGGAGTTGCTGGGGCTTTAGCCGCAGGCTTTTTCTTTTCTTTTGTTTCCATAATATAATATAATATAATAATTGATAAAAAAGATCCTACCTAAGTAGGACCTTGTATTTGTTTTTGAGTTTGTTATGACCAAGCTTGAACTATTCCAGCACCGCCAAATAAGTAGGCAGGATCACTAGGAAGAGTCAAAGACACTGGTTTACCTGAAATTCCATTAGCTTTGTCTATAGCTCCTATAAAAGCATCTACATCAGCTTGAGTGCCACTTCCATCTAAACTGAAATATAGCTCATATCCACCAAAGTATTTGATAATTACATCTCCACCGTCATCTTTCACCGAGGCCACATTGTCAGCTGGAACTAAAATTGTAGATCCTACAAATTCTG
>Ga0181421_1000297_pt1 | contig 14210 bp, 20 predicted proteins | sample 44SPOviralmetaG_FD_130146 | JGI IMG/M metagenome (GOLD analysis project Ga0181421, IMG submission 130146) | Marine viral communities from the oligotrophic San Pedro Time Series (SPOT) site, San Pedro Channel, CA, USA - 44 SPOT_SRF_2013-06-19 | ecosystem: Environmental > Aquatic > Marine > Strait...
AATTGGGGTCTTCTCCGTCGGCACCACCTTGATCTGTTGGAAATGCTCTATATTGAACTGTTTCAAACCCCTCCCCCTGTTCCTGTGCCGCTACAATAGGAGTAAATGGAATTTGAGTATTAACCTTTGCGTCTATTTGATCAGCAGTTCCTATATTTAAATTACCTAATCCTGAAAAGAATGATTGAGGAAAAAATATGTTATTTTGTTTTGAATCATAAAGTGGTTGAAAATCATTTTCAGCGTCGTCTTCACTTCTATAAAGTTTAAAGTAATATTTTCTTTTAGTTGGGTCTAAATATTTAGTGTCTGTAAATGGAACATACATTACAAGAACAAAGTTTGCTGGTTCATTTAAATCAATTCGTGTGATTGCCCTTAATGATCTTTTAAATATCTGTCTCATTTTTCTGAAATCTTGGTCTATATCTGTCCATGTCTGAACAGAACTATTTTTCTGATCTGTGGTTCTTGCTGGAACCAAAATTCTCACTTGAGAAGTAAGTGCCGCACTGTTATTAATTCCAGTTATTTCAACAGTGAGAAAGGAACCTAATCGTGCTTTTCGTGCGTCATTCGCAGTCATACCCGCCAAGTCTCTTTGCCCTGAAGAAGTAAAAAGAGCAGGATTTACATTAGAACCCCCAATGGTTGTTGCCCCACTACCAGCAGTCTTTTCAGTCCAACCAGTGAATGCTGCTTGTTGATCAGCAAATTCTTTAGAATAAAGACCGAATGATATGTTTCCTTGTTGAGCATTCATGTCTACATTAGTTTTAACTGAAAGGAATGTCCCACTGGTCATTTGTGCTTTGTCTCCCATACACTGTCCAGCGAAGTGAAAGAACTTTTCAGTTCCTAAAGCATAACTATCATAATGAGGGTGGGTGGCGTTGGTCGCAGAACTCTTAAAGTAATCACATTCAAGACCGGTTCCGTCGTCTCCTGAACCAGCGTCTCTCTTATTGGTTCCGTCAGCAATAAAATTAACTAAAGGAAGTTTAGAAGTTAAATCGTCAAGGAAAAACCCTGATAAAAATGTGTTGTCGTCTCTATTTGAATCTAATCTCTTAATAGCAGTGTAAATAAATAATTCAGGATTAGCGTTTATTATTTCAGTTAATTTTTCATTAATAATGTCTTCAAGTTGATCTACAGTATACGCTCTTCTCTTTGTAGTTGGATTAAGTGCTGGAATTGTGATAGTGTTATTAGCGAGAGCAACTGGGTTGACCCCGTCGTCAGGTTGAACATTTGGATAGAATTCAAGATCACTTAATGTAATTGTTTGGTTACGATTAAACACGATTTCGTTTCTTCTTAAAAAATGAGCATAATTCAGATATATCTTACTGTTCTTCCTTATAGTAATGGGTTCTCTAAAACGAACTGTGAAGTCATGTGCTTCATTCTTGGGTGAAATTAAGTTAATCGAAGTCATTTATATATATATCAAATATTTTTAATTAACCGATTTTTGTTAAATAAAAAGTATATGTTAATTATATATGGATAAAAAGATTCGCAAAGTCGCAAAGACAAAAGAGGGAGTTCCTAAAAAATATCTACCAGCAGGTTTAAGTGCCGCTGATAGAAAGAAACAATTAGAAAGTATTAAGAAAGGGACAGATAGACCTAAACTCAAATCAGCACCAGCACCAAAGAGATCTTCTCATGTCGTTAAGTTTGAAAAGAAATACGGAACCAAGATTACAGATAAAAAATTTATTAATGATAATCTATTATCATATAAAGGTCAAGAGGAAATCTTTAAAAAGGGACTTGCCGCTTATAGAACTGGTAGTCGCCCAAATGTATCAGCGACAGCATGGAAACTAGCGAGACTTGCCTCTGCTCTGACTGGAGGTAAATCTGCGACAGTTGATAAGGCAATCTTAAAGAAGTATGGTAAGGGTCAGATTAAGAAGTAATCCTTGCCCGTAAGACTATTATATGTAATCTCCAATTTATTATCTATAACAGAAATACTTGCTTCTAATTCAGGTTGTAACATAATATCAATAGTCTTTTTAAGTTGTTCAAGTCTTATGACTCGGTCTTCTGTATCCCAAAGAAATAAGTCTATATGTTTTCGGAATCCAATTTCAAGAGGTTGTTCACTTTGTAAATCCAACTGTTCACAGTAAATTTCAACGAAATCCATGGGTGACTCCTTGGTGGGGGGATATTTTTTAAAACCTTCTTCAAAGTGTTCAGTTGTCTTTATGAAATCATAGTCTTCTTTTAAGCATTTATAAATGTGAAGATAAACTGCGTCACCTACTTCTTCTTTCTTATCTTCAAGATAATCAGTGAGTTCGGGAATCCACTTCTGTATCATAGAACGCATATACATACAGTGTTTTCCTTTTTTGTAACGAGGACGAGTGAGGCACATTGGGAGACTGACTACGGTAGACCGACTGATTGTATTTCAATTTTTTTTTATTCATAGAAGTTCAATACCACCGCTTTTTGGGCGATATGTAACCTTTACTTCATTGTCTTCAACCTTAAGAGTTGCGTCATAATCAGGATCTAACACAATATCAATAGTCTTTTTAAGTTGTTCAAGTCTTATGAGTCGTTTTTCTGTATCGTTAAGAAATTTATCTGAATAAAAGTTGAGAGGTTCATGTCTTTTAAAAGACAAGTCTCTAAAGAAATCGTCAACGAAATCCTTATTTTTTTTTAAACCTTCTTCAATGTGTTGAGTTTTCTGTATGAAATCATAGTCTTCTTTTAAGCATTTATAAGTGTGAAGATAAAGTCCGTCACCGATTTCTTCTTTCTTATCTTCAAGATAATCAGTGAGTTGTGGAATCCACTTCTGTAACATAGAACGCATATACATGCTGTGTTTTCCTTTCTCGTAATGAGGACGAGTGAGGCACATTGTTTGATTAGGTTTCACAATCAAGGGGAGACTGACGAGGGCAGACCGTCGGACGATTTTTCAAATTTTTTTCTTTTTATTAGTTGATTAGATTTCACAATCAAGAGGATATTGTTTGATTAGATTTCACAATCCACGAAAAAAAATAAATTAATTTGAATTTTTTTTTTTGGGAGTGATATTCAACAGACCCCCCAAAGAGTTATAACTCTCAACCCCAACAAGAATCCCTTTGCTCACGCACAGACTTCACAACTCTCAAAAAAACAACATGACTATGACTACTCCTGCTCCGTTTCTCGAACTCGGACACAAGGTAGTTGAATTCTGTTCTATGAACACAAAACAGTTAAACGAGGTTCGTCAGCAGTGGAATTCCCGTCTCCCACGAGCAGATAGAATCAAACAGGGTAAAAATCTACTTGAAAAACGGTTTAATCTTCTTTCGGAATACATGTTTCACACAACACCTGTTTCAGTTAGAGTCAGTGAGCATACATGGATAATAGACGCTGTGAGGTCATGTGATCATGAGTGGAGTGGTAGTCATTTAATAAGCATTTGGTATGGTTTTGAAGTCGTTAAGGATTACATAGGGAACGCTCCTTATGTGGATTGGAGTAGTGGAATTAAACCACGGGAGGTCGGATTTCAACTATATATATACATGCTCAACTTTCTTGCTGATTTGAAAAAGAATGAAGAAAAATTTAAAAATTTTCCTAATAGTGTGAGACATGAGTGTTATATGAGTGGAATTCGTGAAATCAAACCACGACTGTGTTAAGCAGTCGCCATATAAATCAATATATCGTCCTCGTCATTTAGACCTAAATCTCTTTCAAGTCTTCCAAATAACTTACTACTAACTAATGCTCGTATTGCTCCAGCAAGAGTTTCATATACGGGATCTCCGCCTATATCTGATATGCTTTCTATATACAGTTGAAGTTCACATATAAGTCCATAGATTCTACCAAATTGTTTTCGTTCTTCAAAGAATAATTTTTTATATTTAGTGACTTCTTTTTCTTTTTCTTCTATAGTGTCCCTAAAATGATTAGACATTTCAACAAATTCTTGTTCATTCTTTGGGAGTTTCATGTCTTTCATTTTGTTTATCTCTTCCTTTAAAATCTTGACTTCTTCTTCAAGATTCAAATTCACTTCAACTAATTCACTCATTTATTATATTAATATATTTTTTATAAAATATATATCCTTATTATATAATGAATAAAAAAGAACAATTCCTATTTAATCCTAATGATCCCAAGAAGAGTTTTGATATTTATGTAGATAAAAACAAAAAGGACACTATTCCTATTAAATACTCTACTGTTAAAGAAGTAAAGCAGACTATTAGCAAATTAGAAAAACTCTATAAATCGGGTAAATACAGTCATACTCGTATATCTCAAGTTGCTATGATTTTAAAGGTGCGACTTCGAGTTATTAAAGAAAAAAATCCTTCTATTGATAAAGGTAGATTTAAACAAGCAAATTCTTACTCGGAGTTTCTTAAAAGGAGAACCAAAGTTAAAGGGGATAAGGAGAGAAAATTAATGAAATTCTTAATGAAAAAAAGTGAAATATAAAAAGGTAGGTAGGTAGGTAGGTATTATTTTGTCTGAAGAAAAAACATTTTATCAAAAACCTCATTCACTAAAAAGAGAAAACCATGTCCCTACCTACCTACCTTTTTGCCCGAAATACAGAAATGAATATTTATATATTTAATTGATTTAAAGGCATGTTGGTAAATATATTTAAAAGATATGACGGCACAAACCCTTTCTCAATCACCAAAAACCTCCAACAGAGGTAAATGTAAAATGTATTACAATTATTTGGTTATTCATGAAGATCAAGAGTATAGGTTTAAAATGACCAGCGAGATCACTGAAAAGTTCAAAATTCCTAATAATACGATTTTTCATATTATTAAAAGAAAAAACAAAAAGAAATGGACTGAATTTAAAATTATAAAGATTAAGGAACCTGCCTATAGTTTGCGAGAAATCTACTATTAAATTTTCTTATTTGATTTGAATTTAGGTTCTTCTTCCTTTGAAACCTCTTCGGTTTCAATTACTTTTTTAGTCGGAGCAACTGACTTCTTTCTATCATATTTTTCAACCATGCTTGGTTTATAATTCTGACCACTGATTCTTAATACTTCTTGTTTTTCTTCTACAGTTGGATTATGTGCTAAAAAGTGCGTAAAAAATATTCTTCTGAACTGGTTGTTAGTTATTTTCTTATCAAACAGTTTCTTTGTTATACTTGCTTGGGCATTAGTGAAATTTGTTTGGGTCATAGGTTTACCTGAAGCATTTATCATGAAAAATCTATTCTTTGGATTATTGTTATATTGTGTAAAATATTTATCAATTAATGCGTTCAAAGTTTTATCTTTGATCTCATATTTAACTTTTCCTAATACTTTTGAAGTTTTATATTGATTAAATATCAATGTGAAAGTATCTCCAGTCTTAACTATATAGTTAAACTTTTTAGGTAAACTATCTATTTTCTGTTTCATTATAGATATATCTTTTTTAACCATGTCGAGATAATTACCGACTCTTGCTGGTGGTATTAAAGTGAAAAGCGAAAGAATCAAAAAGTTTCTATATTCAGTGAAACTCTTTTTATTTTTTAGATATTTTTCAGATAATTTCATTACCTGTTCTTTTAGTTCATGATAATCTATCCAGTTTTCTTCCTCACCTTCTTTGAATTCCTGCTTTGCGGAACCACCATTTCTCTCTTGAATCAACTCATTCAATATATCTCTATATTCTTGAATTAAAGTATCCTTTGCTTTCTTAAACATAAGAAACCTAATCAAACTTAATATTGTGCCTATAACTGTATTTAGTGAATATATGTTTGTTATTTTATCTAAAGTTTGTTCAGTATTTTTAAAATCAGTAATAGTTAATTTTTCAAAGTCTTTTTTAAAAACTTTCTCTAATCTTTTCAATCCTTGTTTTAATGTTGATCTTGTTGAAGCAGACTTCGAACCATTAGATTCCATGTATTCGTCAATTATTTTCTCCATTATATATAATAATATTAATATATTTTTTTATGTATTTTTTTCATAAAATAATAATATCTTATATATTTATAAATGAAACTGATAAAGGTAGAAAAGAGTGATAAACCAAGAAAGAAGTTTGTCGCTGTTTTTAAAGGTGATAATGCTAAAGAAAAAAGAATTCACTTTGGAGCAGCAGGTATGAGAGACCTAACGCTCATATCTGATAAAAATTCAAAGTTCTATATTAAAGAAAAAGACAAAAGAGAAAAGGTAAGAGATAATTATCAAAGAAGACATAAAAAAGATTTAGTAACTGAAAAGAATAAAAAAGGATTAGGTGCTGGTGCCTTAAGTTATTATCTGCTTTGGACTACTCCTAAAATGAATGTAACTGCCTATAGAAAAAGATTTAATCTGTGATTGGAATATTATTACTTAATAAGAACTGGTTCCTAATAGATCTGACCATATTTAAATCATATTGTTGTTTATTACATGATTTATCAAATATCCTTTCAGTTCCCCTCTTAATTATGATTCTATATCTATTTGAATATTCAGCGATAAACTTCCCATTGTTATTATCATAGTTTTTAGACATGTTATTTGAATTATCCTTATATGAAACATATCTTAAATTGTCTAAAGAGTTATTTGCTCTATCTCTATCGATATGGTCAACACAAGGTAGATTTTCGGTATTTGGTATAAAAGTAGACATTAAAAGTCTATGTAAAAGACAATTCTTTCTATTGCCCTGATCGTCATATAACCAAACGCTTATATATCCATTACTTTTCAGTTGGTGTGAAATAAGTCTAAAGGTTTTAGTATTTAAAATAACACCGTTAGTAGAAATCTCATATCTGCTAAAGTTTGGTATTCTGCGAATTATCATAATATAAAATATACTGATATTTTATTTTAAAAAATATAAACGAATAAAAATAATTAATTTAAGCGTTAGTTAAAACAAATAAAAATAATTAATATGTGTAATGAATGTATTGGATTTATTTTGCGGAACTAAATCCTTAAGACCTATTGTTCTAGAAAAGGGTTGGAAGTATACTGGGTTGGATATAGAAGAAAAATTTAATCCTGAAATATGTATAGATTTTTTAGAGTGGGACTATAAATCATTGAATTTTATTCCTGATATTCTATGGATAAGTCCTGATTGTAGTGTTTACTCCATGGCGAGTGGGTCTAAATCTTTTAACAAATTAAAACAACCAGTTTCTGATAAAGCAAAACTACATTTAAAAATTTTAGATAAGGTAAAAGAATGTTTAAAATACTTTTTAGACATAAATCCAAATTTAAAATATTTTATAGAGAATCCTACAGCAAGAATGGTATGGTTTATGAATGAATATCCACGCTATGATATATCATATTGTAAATATGGATTTGATAGAATGAAACCTACTACTATTTGGACGAATGTAGAGGGTTTTATTCCTAAAAAATGTAAAAGAAATGAAAAATGTAATCATATCAAAGCACCAAGGGGCAGTAGAACAGGGACGCAAGGCGTCCCAAAAAGTGAAAGATATAAAGTCCCACCTAATCTAATCAATGAACTTTTTAATTTAATTTAAGTCCTCCACCTTTGGAAAATCTTCTTGTTCTTCTTCACTTTTCTTGAACTGGTCATTCTGTGACCATAGTTTCTCGTCAAAGTTTCTCCACGCTTCTAAATGATCTATTGAAAGGTATAAGAAGTCAAACTGTTTCTTTTTACTTTCTTTATAAAGTTCTAAAAACTTTTTATCACTTCCACCAAAGACTGATAAAGCGTCCGCCATTTTTTTGAGTTCACTTTGAGGAGACATGCCCATTAGAAAATATGCTGAAGCATTCTGCCTTGCGATTACATTTAAATATTTAAATTCTTGACTAACTATAATTAATGATAGTTTACCTTCTACTTCTTCATTACCTATATGCCTATAGCGGGTTATTAAAGAAGTTAATTTATCTATTTTACCAGTTCTTTTAAAGTTTACATTACCTATAATGTCTTCAAGAACTAAAAGATATTTATTATCTGTTTCGTCCTTTTCAATCATGTCTATTATCTCGTCGAGTAAATCTTCAGAATAATCATTGAAAACAAAGTCAAAATTATCTAATACAGAAGAAACGATTTTATCATTGAATGCTGTTGAAGATATTAAGATTTTAACCTGAAATGCGTCACGATATTTAAAACTTTCATTCAAAGCAAGATTCAACCAAAGAAGTGACTTACCTGCCTTAACACGACCGATTACAAATATATTAAAAGGGATTGTAGGTAAGGGATAGAAATCCATTTCACCTGCTGTTTCAGCAGTGAAGTTTTTGAGTGGTAAGATTTTAAGATCTTTAGTGTTCATTATATATATATAAATATTTTTATTCTTCTATTTTGTCGTAGTCTTCACCCTTATATTTCTTTATTATATCCAGTAAGGTGCCTTCTAATTTCTCGTCGTCAACTATAACCTCTTCAGGTATAGAGTCTAATTCATGTTCTACCTTTTCATATTCTTCTATATCATTGGTCTTTAATAACCATTTACTTCTCAAATCGTCGAAGCGAGATAGTTTAGTTGCCTGTGCTGATTTAAGTGCTTGTTGTTCCTTTTCTAATTCTTTTTGTTTTCTTTTTTCAAAAAGAAGTTTTTTATGTTCTTCTGCCTTCCTCTGACTTTCACTATTCTTTTTCTTTTCTCTCTTGTTTTCTTTTTTAATAACCTTATTCTGTTTAACTGCTTTCTTATCTTCCTTTTGAATCTGCTTTGCTTCTTTTTCTTTTTTAAGTGCCGCCCTCTTTGCCGCCATTTTCTCTCGTCCGATCCTTAAGTTCTCTAACTGCTTTTCAGTTAGTTTTCGTTTCTTCTTTTTTTCGGGAACCACTTCTATTTCAACTCCGTCTTTTTCAAAAATCTCGTTCGAAGACATTTTATATATATACTAATAAAAGAAAATAAATATACTAAATTATCACGAATACAAATGAAAAATTCATGAATCATTTCTTCTTTTGAAGGAAAATCCATTTATAAATATATTTATATAAAATAAATATGATAATTCAACTGAAAGCAGGTTGGGGAACTGTAATAGTGGGATATTCAAGTCTATACTATCTCTATTCTTCTTTCTTTCCACAGGTTGGACATAACTTATCCTTTTTAAAAAAATCTAAAACCCAGTAAATATAATCCATAACTCTCTTACAAGCATTCATATAGTAATATAAAATATAATATTTTAATCAAAATGTAAAATGATAGGAAATTCCAATTTCTGTAACATTCTTTTCTTTTGGTGAGAAAGTATTTTAAGTTTAGTCTCACAGCGAGTTATGTTAGAATAATCGTCTAACAGATCACCACAATTAAGTAAAAAATGTTTATGTTTATGTGTATTGAAATGGTTGCCTATATTTCGAGATTGGACAATAGAACCACATATACATGAATACAATTCAAAACCATTTTTATATGCTCCTGTTTTCAAGTTCATATAAAATATATAGATAAAATAATAATGATAAATAAACAATAGTTCATTATTCAAAGTCGTCTTCGTCAAACTCTTCAATATCGTCGTTAATACCACGAATCTTGAGTTGTTCTAATAACTTGGGAATATCAAACCAATAATATGCTGTTGGACTTTTACCTCCAATCTTTGCGTCCTTTTGTTGAATACCAACGCCACTCAAGATTGATTTTAATTTTTTGAAGTCAACCTTATAATGATTAAGACCTTTGTTCTCCATATAATATTTGAAGTTTCTCCATATAGGTGTGCTTTGAATGAGAATCATTCCTGTTTTCTTATGTGTCTTGTATTCTTCTTCAAATTCCGCTTTCCATTGGTCTGCCTTGAATACTTCATGTAAATAAGTGTAAACAGGTGAAATGTTATTAGAGACCATATCTTGATATGCTTGTGTCTTTGGTCTATCAGTCTCAAAGTTAAATCCTTCAGGAATATCAAGTGTTAGGAAAAATTCATAGATAGATCGCAAAGCATTATCGTCTTTGAGAAGTGGTCTCAACTTCTCTGTGTAATATTTCTTTTCTCGTTTTTGGTCACAGTAGAATACACAATATCGTCTATCGTCATAAGGAATATCAATGATATTATTATTATTAGTGAAAATAACTATTCTTGCGAAGTTCTGAATATCATAGGGAGTTCTACCCTTTGGATTAATATTGAGCATTGGAGCAGTAATAACATTCTTTAGCGATTCCTTATATTTGAACCCGTCAGCACCACATACTTCATTAAGTTGAATAATAATCTTCTTTTGTATTTGGTCATTAAACTTACCTAAACATTTTTCAATATCTTCTGTTCTAAATAAGTATTCTTTACCCATAATCGCACTATGAAAATCCATAAGAGTGTCTTTACCACAACCTTGAGGTGATTTGAAAAGAAGAGCAACTCCACCGTCAGGTAATTCTTCAGGTTTCTGATACATGTGTGCGAAATAATTCAAGACATATCTATAAGCGTCTTCTTCATTACCAACCAATAGTTTTATGTGGTCAGTGAATGTCTTAACTGCGTCTTGATTGTAAACATATTCCTCTTGAACTGCTGTAAGTTTATTAACTCTAAATCCTGTAAAAGTGTTAAATATTTTCTCGTCAATATCGTCACAAGGAATAAAATCTACTTTATCATAAGACCTCTTGGTCTTGTCTTTTGCCCACTTGGTAAAGAAACTCCTTTCAACAGTAAGACCAATATTATCAACCTCTTCAAACATAGTATCTTCAACTAAAGTGTAGAAATCTGTTTTCTTATAAATATAACAGTGTTCAATGCCGTCAGTATCTTTAAGGATCTCACCATAAGTTGGCGGGTGTCTAATGAAGAAGTGATTCTCTTCAAATTTATCTTTAACAGATTCATAATCTTTCATGGTGTCGTCATACATATCAAGAATGTCTTTATCAACTACAATATCACTTTCTAATGGTTTATTGATAAACTTGACTTTATATGGATTCTTGTTAAAAGTATCAAGAATATCTTCCTCTACTCCTTGGTCAACTTCAATTAAACTCCCGTCAAACATAGGAACTCCAAGTGTATATTTGCCCTTTGACTTCTGAAGGATTATATCTTCTTTAACATGATAAACCTTTGATAAATAGGAACCCATTTTATTTTTTTTGGTTGTTTCCTTTAGGTCAGCATATTCATTGAAATCCCAAAGGAGTTTCTGTATCTTTTTGATTTCCATATCAAACCGTTTCAGAAGATTATTACCTTTATTATTCAGTAACTTATCGCTAAAGAATCTAATAATAATATCAGTTTTAGAACAGTCGGTTAGTTCTAAAAACTTCTGTCTTTGAGTAATGTATTTATGTAAGAACTTGAACTCTTGGTCGGGACAAATATCCTTAATCATGTTGTAAACAATTGTAGGAGCAGAATTGACTATATCGTAATCACGATAAATACCTTCACATAAGAATGACCTTAACTTGTTCTGAAGACCCTGAAGTCCAAAACCATACACGAAAAGTCTGCCTTTACCTCTGTAGGTTTTTGAATATCTATAGATTTGTTTTAACTTACCTATAGATTCATTTTCAGGATCAGGACTATGAATAAATCTCTTACATAACTTCCTAACTCTATCAACATAACTATCAAGGTCTTTCATTCTAAATCCACACTGGTCTAACTCGGTGGGGTCATACATTTCCTTAATAAGGCGGTCATTATCAAGGCAAAGAATGTATTTACAACGCTCAATGTGTGCTTTGTCGTAACTCTCGTATTTAAAGTTCATGCTTGTATATATTAATATAAGATATTATTTCTTTAAGTAGTTTAAACGAATGAGTTATTATTTGTTTAAGTCGGCGAATCACAGAACCTTTACCCCACACCCCTCGCAATCCGATTTTTCAAATTTTTTTCTTTTATTAGATTATTGTTTTTTGCTAAATTAATAATCTTTAATAATATTATAACATGTCTCTTGGAGTTTACACAAAAGGTGAATTACATAAAATCGTTGATATTTACAATTTGGGTCTCAAGGTTAAAGATCTCAATGCCGCAAAGAAAGATTTAGTTAAGGAAATGGAAAAGGTTGGAATGAAAAAGTTCAAAGACCTTCCAAGTAAAAGTCAGTTAAAAGATCACGAGAAGAAACCACTCGACACTATAGCAAAGGGAACAAAAGACATTTCTTCGTCTTTTGGTAAAAAGGCAAAGGGGAAGGTGCGTCCTTTAACCAAAGAAGAAAAAGAAAAGGACAAGAAACCAACAAGAATCCGTGCCTCTAAACCACAAAAGGAAAAAATCATTAAAGATTTGACTGAAAAATTAGGTAGAAAACCAAGCAAATTTGAAAGGGATATGGCGGTCTCTAAATTCGTTGCTAATTTAGAAAGAAGGGCGGGACTCCGAAAACCGAAACCCAAGAAAAAGTAGGTAGGTAGGGACATGGTTTTTCTTTTTTAGTGAATGTGGTTTTTTAGAAAACTTGATTTGTTGAGACAAAATAATACCTACCTACCTACCTACCTTTTTTGATAAATTATGAAATCTAAAATTAAAATCTTTATTTAATATATAAACATGCCCACTCATTACGGAAATAGTAATCCTGCTCCTGATATGAAGAAACCTGCGAAGAAAAGCAATGGAATGAGAAAACTTTCTGATAAAGAAAAGAAGTTAGTTAAAGAACATTTTGAGAAACACCAACCTGACGCTGACGCTAAAGCAAAGGCGTCTGTTAGAATGAGGTTAATGAGATCAAAAGAAGTTAAGAGTATGAAAGGTTTACATAAAGCAGTTGGTTTTTAATTTAATTGTTTTTTATTTTATTTATTTTATAATTATATATTATATAATGAGTTATTTTGATACATTAAATCAATTCGTAGACAACGCAAATGAGGCAAATGCCCACCTTGACGATTACAAGAATATGCTTGTTTCGAGTAAAGTAGCAGACATTAAAGATAAATATGACCAGTATCTTAATAGTATAGAAAATTATGGTCAAGCAACTTTAGGGGTTGCGGGTGCTTATCACATGGGTAGAAAAATTTACAAGAAAGTAAAAGATAAATATGGAAAAGACCCTGTTAAAGATAAAAAAGCAGAAGATCCCGAAGCACAACCTGAAGAGGGAACTCAAGAATTTAAAAATCCTGCCTTCGAAGATACGGACGAACCAATGAACATGTTACAATCTTCTGAAGTTTCTTCCTCTGAAAATCCAGCAGGAGTCCCTTCAACAGAAGAACAGGCAAATCCTGCGAATGACCGTTCAGCAGAAGGTTCAGCACAAGAGGCAGACGCTCCAGCAGAGACCGGTTCAAGTGATATTCTTCCCGAAGGTGCTGGAGGCAGATCATTAGGAGAAGATATTAGAGGCGGAATACCAAAGGCAGAACCTACAGGAGACATATCTTCTTTAGGACAAAGTCAAACTCCTCTGACTGAAGAACAAGCACGAGCATTTACAAGAGATCCAGTTTCAGAAGCAACTGACGGTGTTAATGAAATATCTGATATTTCAACTGACGCCGCTGAAAAAGTGGGCAAATCTGTAGCGACTAAATTCGTTGAGAATACTGGTGCTAAAATCGCAGAGAAGGTTGGATTTGACGCTGTGGGAGCAGTCGCTGACGCTGTTCCTATTGTAGGTGAACTTGCTGGATTATATCAAATTTTTCATGGTTTACATAAAGAATTCAAAGAAAGAAAACAAGAAGGAAAACAAGAAGGCAGAGCAGCAGAAAGTATTCGTGCCGCAGGTTCGGTGGCGGTCGGAGGTGTTGACCTCGGTGCCGTAGCAAGTCAAGCAGCGAATATTGGAGGTTTAGTCTGAAGATTTACTTTTATTATTTTTTTCTGATTTTGAGCGGGTCTTAATATATGATTCGTCTGTATCTCTATTTTTAACTGGTGTTAATCTCTTTTTAGGATAATCACCTGTAATCTCTTTCTTAAGTTCAGCAGAAATTTTATAATCTCTCTGATCTTGTCCTCTAATACAAACTCTTTTTAAAATATCCCGACATTCTTCAGCACCGTAAATAGCAAGGATTCTTTTTAACTCATTACATGGAGAGCAAAATCGAGTAACATAGACCGTTTCCTTTTCGCATAAATAACAAGTGAAGACCATTATATAATTACATTATATATTTTTTTTAGAGATATATAATATGAACGAAGAAGAAAAAGATAAACTGAAATACTTAATTTATA
>Ga0181421_1000301_pt1 | contig 14174 bp, 14 predicted proteins | sample 44SPOviralmetaG_FD_130146 | JGI IMG/M metagenome (GOLD analysis project Ga0181421, IMG submission 130146) | Marine viral communities from the oligotrophic San Pedro Time Series (SPOT) site, San Pedro Channel, CA, USA - 44 SPOT_SRF_2013-06-19 | ecosystem: Environmental > Aquatic > Marine > Strait...
CTTGATACTTTATTAAGTAACTATGATATTAAAAAAGTTTAAATTTAATTATTTTTATTATTTAGGAAAATAATTAAATAAAATAAAAATTGATTTAAAAAAATAATCTGTATATATATTATAAAAATGCCTCCCAACACTTTTACTTTAACAGAATATCCTAATAATCAATTTATTGAAAATATATGGACACACCCTGCAATTTGGTTTGCCCAAAGAGAAGAAGTCAAAAATTATTGTAATTCATATAAAGAAGATGGAATTAATATTGAATATATTAAATATTATAATTATGGTAGATATTTCGTTAAAGACCATAAAGTAAGAAGTTCCACTATTATGTGGTCTCCAATTCGCTCTTGTTTATTTGGAGAAACAGATTATGATGTTGATATTGTTAATTGTCATTCTAATTTACTTTTGGACATTTGTAAAACCAATGATATGTATTATATTGAATGTTTAAAACGTTATTGCGAAAATCGTGAAAGTGTTATTGATATGTTTAATATACCAGAAGAAAATATTGAAAATTATAATAAATTAACAAAAAATGTATGTAATAAAAAAGATATTGTTAAAAATCTTATTACAAGATGTTTATATGGTGGCTCTTTTGAAGAATGGAAAAAAGAGTTTTTACTTGATAATGTTGAATTACCCGAATTTGTTAAAGATTTTATTGAAGAAATTAAAAACAATACTAATATTATTATTAGTGATAAACGTTTTAAAGATATTATTGATTATGAGAAAAAAAGAAGATTAGAAAAACAAAAGAAGAAGAGAGGAAAAGATTTTGATGTTGAAAAGTTTGATGTTAAACGTTCTAAATACTTATCCGTTATTTTACAAGAATATGAAACATTAATTATTATGAAAGTTATTAATTATGTTAAATCAAAAGATATTAATGTTACCAGTTATAATTATGATGGTTTTCAGATTCTTAAAAATGATGTTTCTGATTGTGAAAAGTTTGTTGATTCACTAAATAATGATATTGATTATTCTTTAAGTCATAATGATAATCATTTTATCAAATTTGATAATATTAAATTTATTATTAAACCTTTTAAAGATCCTTTGGATACTAATGAATTAATTGATTTTAATACTGATAACTTTGAAGAAGAAGTTTTTAATAAAATTGAAGAAAAAGATTATATAACTAAAAAGATATATTTTGAAAAGTATTTTGCTAAAATTAAATCACCTACTCAATTTGTTGAAATGAAAAAGAATGATTATCATTTATTCAAAAAGAAAGACTTTATGGATGCTTATGAACATTTGAGATATACAAAATGGGTTAAAAGAGCCAAAGATTCTGATTATGAAGAAGTTTCATTTTTAAATGAGTGGGCTAAAGACAAAACTATGAGATATTTTGATAATGTTGATTATTATCCAACTGCTTCTATGTGTCCTAAAAAGACTTTTAATTTATGGAATGATTTCCCAATTAAAAATATTCCATTAGATGAAAACGCTAATACAGATCTTCTTTATTATCATATTAACACATTATTAAATAATGATACAATTGATATTGAATGGTTTTTGAATTGGATGGCTCACATAGTTCAGTTTCCACATAAAAAGACTGAAGTATGTGTTATTTTATATGATAAGAAATTTGGAACTGGTAAATCCATTTTAGCAGAGGAGTTTTTACAAAGAATTATTGGTTTGAATAAAATGACTATTACAGCTAAAACTGATAAATTATTTGGTAAATTTACAGATACACAAGGAAAATTATTATATGTTCTTAATGAAGCAAAAGGTAAAGATACTTTTGAATTAAATGATATTATTAAAGATGCTATCACAGGTAAAGTTGGTCAAATGGAAAAGAAAGGAGTTGATTCTATGCAAGTAAAAGATTATATTAATTATATTATTACAACAAACAATTTAAATTCTATTAAATTAGAAGAAGGTGATAGAAGATTTATGGTTTTTAAAACAAATGGAGAATTAAAAGGTAATGTTCAATATTTTACTGAATTAATGAAAACATTAGAAGATGAAGTTATAATGAGAAAGTTTTATGAAGATTTAATGAATAGAGATTTACGTGAGTTTGATGCGTCAAGAGATAGACAACAAAATGAATTAATGGATATTATGAAAGAACATAATCAAGATTTTATTTTAGAATTCATTAATTATTGGAAACAAGAATCAAAAGATTCTGATAGTCTTTATAAAAAAAAATGAAATCTATGGAACTATATTGTGAATTTAAAAGGTATTATGAGCAATGTGGAAATAACATTACTTCAAGACCTTCATTAACTTCTTTTGGAACTAAATTAAAAACATATAATGAATATATTACTTATAAAAAGGAAAATACTGGTTTGTTTTATTCTCTTGTTTAATTTTATTACGATAAATCATAATAAATATTATTTATTATAATTTATTTTTACAGCATAATCTCGCCAAGATTGCCTATAATATTTTTAATATATTTTAATTATATTTTTTTTCAACCCATCACGAAAAGGTGGGTTCAGTGGTGTGTTATTTTCTAACCCGTCACTCTCTTTTTTTTTTCTTTTTTTCATTTTTATTACCTATTATCTATATATATATATATTATTATTTTTTTTTTTTTAATAAAATATAAAAAAGTGATGGGTGTGATGGGTTATTATAAAAAAGAAAAAAAAAAGATAGAATTATAAAATATAAAATTCTATAATATATAAAAAAACAAAAAGATAGTAGTCACCCACCACCTCATCACTTTTCAAAAATAGAAAGAAATAAATATATATTATATATTATCCTACTTAAAGAAAATAGAAAGTCCAAGAGTAAAAATTAGAAATAATATAACAAAATCTATTGAAACAGCCACAGCAATTTGTCCTCATTTATCTTTTCATTTAAATATTTCCAATCCTTTAAGTAGCGTTTATGTTTTATCCAGCAATTTTTATGATATTCACGCTGAACCCAATCATCTTTTATAGGGCGTAAGCGTTTGAAACATATACCACAATAATTTTTAAAATCACTTGGTTTATCCTCTGGTGGGGGGATAGTGTCGCACTCCTCAACCTCTTCGCAAATATTCATTTATATTATATTTAGAAATTAATTATCTAAATGTAGTATAAATGGAAGAGAAACCAAAACCTGTAACCACTAATAAAAATGGTCGCCCGAGAAAAGTATTAGATGAAAATGCATTACAAAAATTAGCACAGGCTCGCGAAATCGCTCGTAAGATGGCTAATGAAAGAACTATTGAAAAAACACAGGCAAAATTGGAAAAAGAGAAAAGTAAATTTAAACCCGATGAAGAAGCAAAAGAAGAAGTAGAACCTGTAAAAGAGGAAGAGAATCCAGTTGATTTAATTGAAGATGAAAAGCCATTGGATAATGAGGTTGTAGAAAGCGAAGATACAGAGGTTAAACCAGTTAAAAAAGAAAAAAAAAAGGTTAATAAAAAACAACCAAAAGTTATTGTAGAGCAATCAAGTGATGATAGCGATGAATTTGAAGAGAATAATAGAGTTATTTTTGTCAAACGAGTTTCAAGAAAGAAAAAAGAAGAAAAGAAAGAAATTAAACAAGAAATACAAAAGGTTGATTTACCTGAATATCCAGGCAGTCCGCAAATGCAAAGAAGACCACCACCTGAACCAAGAATGACGAGAGAACAAGCACATTTACAAAATTCATATAATTCTATGTTTAGCGGTGGTTTTTTAAATAATAATAATATGAGAAGAAGATATTAAATAATATTTTAATAATATAATGAGTAAATTAAAAAATTTAAATATTATTCCACCGAAAAATACTTCGGGTATGTATGAAACACATCGGGATTTACCCTGTGCTGGACAAGTTTGTGTTGCTGTCGGGAAAAGAAAAAGTGGAAAAAGTGTAGCAGTTGTTAATTTAATTGAGAGAATGAAATTTGACTATTGTATTGTTGTTAGTCCAACTATGAATTCCAATAAAGAATTAATGGATAGATTAAAAGTAGAACACGTTTTCGAAGATGTAGATGATACAAGCGTTATAGATAAAATTAAAAAGATAGTTCAAGATGAAGCCGAAGATTTAGAACGCTATAGAGAGAATTTAAAACATTATAATCAGATGATGAAAGATATGAAAGAAGGTAAATTTTTAGATGATAATTTATTATTACAGTATTTTGATAATAACAGATTTTTAAAACCGGAGCATAGATGGAGTGGAGAAAAACCAAAAATAGCAGTAGTTTTTGACGATTGTCTCGGTTCTATGCTTTATTCAAAACCAAGAAAATTAAATGGCTTGGCTACATATAGCCGTCATTTAGGTCAATTAAAGGAGGGAGGAGCAGTGGGTTGTAGTCTGTTTTTTATGATACAAAGTTTTAAGTGTCAAGTTGGAGGATTAAATAAAGTTATAAGAAATCAATGCACATCAATGATTGTTTTTAAAACAAAAGATAAAAAAGAATTACAGGATATTGCTGAATCTTGTTCAGGAGAAATTTCTGAAGAAGTATTTTATAATGTTTATGATAGAGCAATAGGTGATGGAAATAATCACGAATTTTTATTTATAGATTTACATAAAAAAGACCATCACGAATCTATGTTTAGACAAAGATTTGATACATTTATAATACCTGAAACTTTACAATATAATCCAGAATAATTTTATTATATTTATTATATTATATATAATAAAATGAGAACTGGAGTTTTATCAGACCAAGCCATAAAAGAGCATTGTCCCGAGTTCTTTCCGTTAGATTTAGGTAGTTCAAAATTACGCCATACCCATTATATGGCGAAAAACCCTTTAAAAGGTATAAAAGTTATAAATAAAGAACATAATGATTTTGCGAGATTTCCACTAAATGATTTACATAATTTTGCTCAATTTAGCGTTCCATTTCGTGCAAGAGAAGCTGAAGTAATGGCTATTATTGATTACAGACAAGAAATATGTAATAAACATGAAGGAGAATCATTAGAAAATGCGTATGCTAAAAGAGTAGATGATGATTTTACTCCAAATTTACCAACAGCAGAAAAAGAAACATACGCTGATGAAACAAATCTTCATATATTTAGTAATTCTTCTTCTTTACAAAAAAACAGTTTTAAACCCAGTACGGCAAAAGACGCTTTTAGTCAAAGCATTGGAGAACACGCATCAAAATTATATCATCCACAAACAAGAACACTTTTAGGCAGAATTTCACATTCAAATGAATTTATGAAACATCATAATTTCTTTCATCCACATGGATATGTAAAAGGAGAGACTATAAAACCCGATCATGGAGAAGTTTTACAAGGTTTAAATGAGATGTATAGAGATGACCAAGAATCTTTACAATTGATTGAAGATATTAATAATTCAATAAAAGATTAAATAATAAATAAATAATATTATAATATTATAATAGAATGGAGATAGAAGGTTTAGAACGTAAAAAAGGAGATAATCCTTATAATTATAATGAAGAACAACAACAAGAGAAATTAATAGCATTAAAAACAATGAAAGATATATATCCCGATGTAAATCCATATTATGCTGAAATAATATATGATTTATGTAAAAACTCATCACAAGAAGAGATTGATAAAATGAAAGAAAGAATTGATAAAAATCCACCTAAACAAGAAGATTTAACAAAAAATAATATTTTAATATAATATAAATCAAATGACAATAAACACTAGCAGATTTGAAAACCAACAAATAGTTAATAGTTTTAATTTATTTATTGATACTGAAAAAGCGAATTTAATAGGTGATAAATCAAGTCATGGCGATGATGTTAATATACATTTAGAACAAAATTCAATTGAAGCAGGTGATGGTGAGATAATAAAATTGAGTTTAAGCAATTTTAATATGCCTAAAAACTTTTATGATGTTGATTTAAATAATGGGAGATTTTCAATAGAATCAACACAATTATCTACAGATAAAAGCGGTGTATTAGATTTAACCCATCAAAATTATGTTAATATTTTTGATATAGCAGAAAATTTAATAACTCAATTAGCAGCATATTTAACTGCTAATCATTCTACCGCACAAATTACTAAATATGTAAAATTATCAAATAATACAATAGCAAATTTTAATACAACAGGTAGAAGAATATTAGATATAACAATACAAGCACAAAGTAGCACTAATGTTGCTCAAAACCATAGTATAACAAAATTTAATATTCAATGTCAAAAGGCACAAGGAGAAGCATATCTTCTATTTGGAGGAGATAGAATGGATGCACCCGATACTAATTTTAATAGTTTAAGAGTAACACTTGCCGGTAGCACAATTAGAGTTGTGGGTAGATATCCGATGCAAAGAATAACAGACCCATATATTTATTTACGTTGTGGTGCTGTTAATTCTAATCTAGAGAGTGCTGTATTATCAAATGATGATGGAAAATATAATAAAGATATTATTAATTCTAATATTTTAGCAAAAATTCCAAAAGATGTTGAATTTTGTAATTACGAAATAAAAGAAAATGAATTTTTCATTAAATTACAGCAACGTAATTTATCAACTTTAAGATTATTTTTAACTGATTCTAAAGGCAGAAAAATAGGTAGAAAATTTAGAACACACGACCAAACCGCCGCAGGAACAGGAGCAAATCAATCAACATTAGGCAATTTGTTTTTTAATGCTACATTACGTTTTGATATTATTAAAACACAAAATAAACATTATTTAGAAACAAAACCATTACCACCTCCGTTACCTGCGAGAACTGCCCAATCTGTTTTATATGGAGGAGAGAAATTTGGAGAAGTCAAACATTAATTTTTAAATAAAAATAATATTATTTAGCATTTAATAATTTTTATATTTTAATAAAATTATTAAATAAATAAAAATAAAAATAAAATATTTTATCATATTATAAACATCATGGCTCAACTTCCCGCAAATGTCAGTTACTTTATGCAAAGAATGCAAGGTCTATCTACATCGCAATTCAAAGTTTTCCCCCAAAATTCGGGAGACCAACCTTCTAGTTCTATCATCAGATTTGAATTACCTTCAAATTCGCTTTTAAATACTCGTTCAGCACGTGTTATGTTCAATGTTACAACTGTAGGCGGAAAAGCACGTCTTCCCAATAAAATTGACAGTTTAATTTCCAATATTGCGGTTTATGCAGGTGGTGTTTTAATTCAAAATAACTTTTCTCAATATAATCTTTTGCGTCACGTCAAAGATGGTTTAATGGGTGACCGCACCAATCCAACTTTAGGACACCCCGAAATGGTTAGAAAAGTATCATATATTAATGGAACTGATATCTCGGCGGGTGTTGAAACATATAGTGATAAATCAGCCCAATTATCGTTTGATTTCTTTGAAGGATTTTTAGGTTCGGTAGAACCAAGTATTATAGACACTGGATTAAATTTGAGATTTAATAGTCCGGAACAGGTGCAAGTGGGTGCGTAAGCATCCGTTGGAGCGTGTGAATTAACACACCACTTTGGTAGCATCTAGTCGGTATTTTCTCGGGCTTTTATAAAAGTGGGAAAATATGTTACGAGGATGACAATCCTCAACTAATCAGATAAGTTTTCTGATTACAGGCAAGAAGAGTGAAAACGGTCAAAATTCGGTAAAACGGACAAGACCGTCGGCTACGCAATAAGGAAACTAATTGCTGGGGTCGCTAACGACTGGGTCACTTTTCGGTCACCTAAACTATTATTAGCATGGTGGCTTAATGTTCAGTCTGTCCCTTATAAATTCTCAAGATGAGCGTGAGTAAGGCTTTATGTGATTGTGTGGATTGAAAATTGAAGCACGGGAAGCATAGAGGATTTATTAGTAAGTTTAATAAATCGGTTAATGTATTACCTCAAATTACATTTGAAATAACTTTAGCGCCTGATGCTGTTTGCTCTAATCCCGACGGAACAGGTGTTTATGACCAATCTAATACATCAGCTGCTTTCTCTAAAACAGGTGCAAGTGCTGCTACATAAAAATTATCTAATCTTTCGTTACAAGTTGAAGTTTTAAATATGGCTTCGTCGGTTTTAGATGAAATTGCTAACCAAAGAATTGCTCAAGTTGGTTATTTATCGTTACCATTTAAAAATTATTTCACATACAATTCTACCCATGACCAAACTTCTCGTGCTAATGTCAATTCTGCTTCGTGGGACAGATTATGGGTTGCTTATCGTGATAAAAGTTATACAACTCAAGGCGCACCAGTATCGGTAAAAGGTTATAAAAAAAAAGGTGTTTCAAGTGCCGAGGGAGACGGAGGTGCGGTTGGAGGTGTTTTTGATACAAATCGTGAAAAATATATTTCCAAATATTTCAATATGGAAGAAAAAGTATCTGATACAGATGTTGATTCTACTTTTCAATTACAAGTAAATTCTGCTAGTGTTCCATCTTATAAAATGACTGTTACAGATGCTTTAGCGATGACTCAAAATGCTTTAGATGGTCGCCGTAACAACAATTTAACATTAGACCAATATCGTAATAATTATTTCGCCCAATGCTGGAGATTCTGCTTGCCTGAATCTGATTTCAACCGTATGGCGAGTGGGTTACCGAACAAATTTAGCCCACAACAGGTGCAAGTGGATGCGTAAGCATCCGTCGGAGCGTGTGAATTAACACACCACTTTGGTAGCATCTAGTCGGTATTTTCTCGTTCTTATTCAGTGGGAAAATATGTTACGAGGATGACAGTCCTCAACTAATCAGATAAGTTTTCTGATTACAGGCAAGAAAAGTGAAAACGGTCAAAATTCGGTAAAACGGACAAGACCGTCGGCTACGCAATTAAGGAAACTAATTGCTGGGGTCGCTAACGACTGGGTCACTTTTCGGTCACCTAAACTATTATTAGCATGGTGGCTTAATGTTCAGTCTGTCCCTTATAAATTCTCAAGATGAGCGTGAATAAGGCTTTATGTGATTGTGTGGATTGAAAATTGAAGCACGGGAAGCATAGAGGATTTATTAGTAAGTTTAATAAATCGGTTAATGTAGATACTCGTTCGGTATCTGCTCAAATTGCATTAGAAACAACAAATATTGCTGAATGTAATGTTGTTATGTTCGCAGAAGTTACTTCAGAATTACGTGTGGGTCAAGGTCGTGCTTTAGAAATTATACAATAGATAATGCTGTTAAATTTAATAATAAAATTAATATTAAATTTAATATTTTTAATAAAAAGTTTATTCATCAATAGCATCCATTAAATCATTATGAAAAGTATTAACATCTTCCTGTGTTTTAATTCCATCATCATTATTATTATTATTATTATTATTATTATCAATATTAATATCAATTCTCTCTTGTTGATATAATTGGTCTAATGTTGAAGCCATAACTTTTTTACTACCAGCCCTAAAAACTTCTTCATTATAATTCCAAGCCATTTGTTGATAATTCTCTCCTTTTGATTCCAAATATTCTAATAAATTTGTATTATATTCATCTATTTGATGTTGAATATCTCTATTTTGTCCGTGTATATGATTACTATCACTTAATCGTCGTTCAGGCATAAAAGAATTCATATATTCATCTCTATTAAAAGGAGCAGGATTAGGATTTAATGTTATTTGTCGTGTTTTCTCATCATATTTATACATATTGGGATTTCTATCTGCTAAAAATAATTCTCTTTGAAAATGGTTGAAATCTTTTAATCCATAATCTTTTAATTCGTCTTGAGTATAAGTTTCAATATTGTCAAAACTACCTTCATCACCTAATGCTAATTGATGCATATATTGAACATATTGATTTAAATTCATTCCAGTTTGATGTGCTTGTAATATTTGACTATTTGAAGGTTTCCAAGAATGAATACTGGTTGGGTCTTGCTTTAATATAGCCTCATCTAAATCATAATAATGATATTTTCTAACATAATCTTCTTGTTGTGCTAATTTTTTAGCATTTTCAACAACTTCATCTTTTTGTTTGAGAGAATCAAATTGAATATTTTGGTATGCGTTTCTTTGTTTATCAGGATCTGTAATCTTTTGTAAATTAACTACTTGAGATATTGAAATATTTAAAGTATTACTCATGGATTCAATAGCATCATAATATTGATTAATTGACGTTTTAAAATCTCCATCTTTAAATGCTGTATTAATAATATTGGGAGGTAAATTATTATATTTTAATTGTTCATTTTGATATTTATTTATAATAATTCTTTGGGAGTCTAATCTAATTGCTTCCAAGAAACTATGTTTAAATTCTTTATCGGAAAATGCTAATTCAACTAAATCTTGTTTTCTTAATTGTTCAGGTAACTTTTTATTTTTAGACCATTGGTCATATATATATTCTCTCGCTATTCTAACATTATGTATTTGAAATTTGCTTTGATGATATGATATAGCAGATTGACTTTGAGCCATTGAAAACCAAGTATTTTTAGTTTGTTTATTTAAATATTCAATTTCTTCGTTTGTTAAAGCAGGTGGTTTTTGTTTATTTAAATCACCACAACCCTCATCGCTATTGCATAATTTTTCAATTGTTAATCTTTGAACATAACGAGCAAATAATTGATTAGTTCTAGTATTATTTTTGAAGTTTTCATTTAATTGATTAATATGTGTTCTATTGTATTCATAATCAGAATCAATATTTTTATATGTTTCTTTTAAATGTAACATTTTATCGTGGTCTTCATCTGCTTCATTACCAGCATCTATAATTTGTTGTTGATAATCATCATATAAAGTTCTAACATTATATTTTTTTCTGAATTCTTGTCTAACGTGTGGTATTTCATTATTTATTCTTTTAATATTTTCATCATATAGTTCTTCAATATTTTTAATTTTTTTATCATTTGACCATTCAAATGGACTTTCATCTTTATTAGTAGTGTTTTTAAGATGTTCAATATCTCTATTAAATGCGAATGTTAAAGATTCTTCAGTTTCATCTTTACCATAAAGACCAACATTATTTAATTTTGAATCTCCTGTATCAAAAACTTGTCCCAAATTATTCATAAAAGAAATCCAATTATCATTTTGCATATCTAATTTATCTTTATCTTTAAAAGCGTGTAAAGCATAGTCAAGTCTATAATTATATTTTGGTAACGAATTAATTAATTGAGTTCTAGCAACATTAGAAGTATTAGCAAGTCGTATTTTTCGAGCTTCATCATCATCTTCTGATTGTCCCGAAACTGCAGATACTATATCACCAATTCCCCAAACGGCTAGAGCAAACGGAATTGACAATCCACCTGTTTCAGGGGCAGCAAGAACAGCAAGTCCAAAACCTCCTGCACCAACAACATTTGAAGAAACAAGATTTGCCGTTAAATGCGTTGCACCAGTATTTAAAATTGCTTGATTTATTAGCATATCAGCACCGCCGAAAAATACACCACCAATACCTCCTTCTAGCGCCCCACGTCCAAAAGATTGAAATATTCTATATCCATTTTCTGATATATTTAAAGCACTTCTAGAAATCATCTTTTCAGTTGCTAAAGTTGCAATTCTACCTACCGAATCAGCAGCACCTCCAATTATAAAATTATTAACTGGGGCAGGTAATTTATTATTATGCATTAAAGCACCTAAACCAAAACCAGCGATTATACTGGCTGTTCCACCGCCAATATGGGCTTTATTTAATCCTAAATTACGAAATCCCGAACCAATTTGTTCTTTATAAGTCATTTTTCCACCAGTTCTAACATCACGAGTACCAATTCTTTCTAATGCTTCTTCTTGGAAAGCATTAGCAGAAGCATTTTGAATTTCTGTAATATCAAATTCCGGTAAATTTTCTTGAGGTAAATTATCTTGGTCTTGAAAAGTAATCATTTTTTGGTCTTTTAAATCAATACCTTCGCCAAATTGGTCAGAGTCTATTTGAGAAAGTTTTTTATAATCTTTAATTCCTTTTAATAATAAATCTTTACTGTTGGAAAAAGTTTCACTAACATTAAATTTTTTAACAAATTTTTCAAGAGCGGTTAATTTTCTTGATTTAAAACCTGAACCAGTCCTATCTAGTAGAACAGTATCTTCTGTAATGTCAATATCATTTCTTTCAGTTTCAAATGGTTCAGGGTTATTAGCCAAATCTCGAATACCCAAAGCAATTTGTCTTGTTAATGCTTGTTGTTTTACAGGTAAATTTGATAATGTCGTTTCAAAAGCACTATCATAAAAATTATAATTATTTATAACGCTTTCAATATCACTAGGAGATATATTATGTCTTTCGGATAAACGCTGAATTAATTTTCTTCTTTGTTCTAATGTTAATTTAACATTATTTTCTGTAAGAATTGTTATTTGATCATCATTTAAACCAATATCTTTAAATAATTCTTTTAATTGTTTTTTTTCATTTTCATTTAATCTTGCTGAATTAGATTTATTTTTTGTTGTTGTGTTCAAAATTTCATCAATAATAATTTTAGTTATGTCATTGGGTATTGTGGTATCCAAAATTTTAGGGGTTTCTAAAATATCTGTAGATGATGATGCTTGTTCAGGAGTATATTTTAAAAGTTTTGAAATTCGTGTTTCGGGAAGTCTTGAATTTCTTGGTTCAAAATTAAACCCTTTATCCATTAGTTTTTGTGTTTTTTCCCTATTTAATATTTCATCATTTACACTTAATCTTCTATCGTTTTCACTTAATCCACCAAATTCATCTGTAACATCATAAAAAAATTCATTTTGTTCTTTTGTGAATTGAATTTCATCAACATCTATATCACGTAAATCGTCATTACCTTGTGGATTATTTTCTAAATTATTTTCATCAAATTCTACATTATCAAAAATATCAAAAGGAGGAGTTTCCGCATATAATCTTTGTTGAATGAGTTGATAATTTGAATTATGTGTAAATAATTGTTTTGGTCTGATACGATAGGGTATGCCTCTAAACATAGTATCGTGACTATAAAACTCATCATCATATGGATTAAAATTATTTTGTATATAATTATTATCATTTGATGAAGGAAATTGAGGTATATTAATATTTGGTTTGTCAGGTGCTAAAACAGATTTATTTATAGGAAAACCTCGTGCTACTTGTTTCAATTTATTATCATGAGGATGAACATGAGGCTCTATTTCATCAAAATCTTCCCTTTTAAACACACCACATTCAGGCAGACGACGAACTTGATGTTTATTCTTAATACACCTGACGTTTTGACGAAATTGGTATTTTACATCACTTGGCATTTTATATTATATATATTAAATAATAATATAAAATTAATATTTCTTTTTAGGTTTAGTTTTTGGCTTTGGCTTTGGCTTTGGTTTATTACAAGAACATTTACAACCTTTTCCCATTTATATATTATTATTAATATTATTTTTATTATTATTATAATTTTTTAAATTTTCCTCATTATATAACTGATATTTCCAATAATCTTTAAGATAGTCTTTATCTTGCTTGGTTTTTTCGGCTTCTTTCTCTCGTTCTTTCTTTTCTTGATAGTATAATTTATATCGTAATTTATTAATATTGTAGTAGTTGTAATAATTATAGCGACTGCCACAAGGAACACGTTCATTATTATTCTCCATATATACTAAATAAAATAAAAAAATATTTTATTAAGTTGAGAGAATAAATACAATTTTCTTTCTTTATATATAATGGAGTTAATAAATGGTGATTGTTTGGAAAAGATGAAAGATATTTCAGATAATTCAATTGATTTATTATTTTGTGATTTACCTTATGGTCAAACGAGTTGTAAATGGGATAGTTTAATAGATTTAGAATTATTTTGGAAAGAGGTAAATAGAATATGTAAAGTCACGGCGCCTATGTTTTTCACTTGTTCTACTAAATTTGGGGTTTCTTTAATAAATTCAAATCCTAAAAACTTTAGGTATGATCTAGTATGGATTAAATCAGCCCCTTGTGGATTTTTAAATGCGAAAAAGATGCCGATGAAAAAACACGAAATGATTTATGTATTTTATCGTAAATTACCATTTTATGATTTAAGTAGTCATAAACATAAGTTTTTAAAAGAAGGTAAAGCCAGTAAAGGTGATACGGGTAATGAATGTTATGGTAAATTTAATTATTATAATAACGGTGAGAAAGGATATGACCCACCACTACCA
>Ga0181421_1000308_pt1 | contig 14064 bp, 19 predicted proteins | sample 44SPOviralmetaG_FD_130146 | JGI IMG/M metagenome (GOLD analysis project Ga0181421, IMG submission 130146) | Marine viral communities from the oligotrophic San Pedro Time Series (SPOT) site, San Pedro Channel, CA, USA - 44 SPOT_SRF_2013-06-19 | ecosystem: Environmental > Aquatic > Marine > Strait...
AGCGCCGCCGCCGCCACCACCTTTACCCATAGTATTTTACTCCTACTGTTGCGGCTTCCTCGTAGCCTTGAAGGGCGCGCACCCATCCACGTCGCCCGACTATTTCAGAAGACGTACAACCCCACGTTTTTGACCATTCGATTGCAGCTACTTCTAAATCACGCAGCGTTTCAAGATCGCCGCCTGCCAACCAGAACCGCAGTGTGCGGCGTTGCGGATAGTCGATAATCTCTGTGACTAGCGCCGCATTACTTTCCGGCCAAAACTGTGCATCGCCTGCAAGCACGACGCGCATTACATCCTCTAGCGTGTGAGAATGTTGTGCATATTCCAGCGCATCATCTATGTACTCGCCGCACCGTTCCCACTCAGCCGATAATGACGTATCCGAAAGTTCTATCGGTCTGTGAGTTGTTGGCATGTGTGACTGTGAATGACTGCTTGGCGCGGGTGCTAACATGAATGGTCCCGTTTCCTGTCTCTGTCGCAGCATTGGCCGTCTGTGGCATCAGCAGGATTATGCTGTCCTTGCCTGCACGAAAGTCAGTCACGGCTGTCGTAGCCGCGCTGGCAGTGCAAGTGAACGAGCCAGTGCTGTTAAGTTTGCCGTCGAGTACGTTGTTGACGACTTGGCTAATCTGACGCGGGTTTGTTGCTTCCGGCGGCAATGGCTGAAAGTTAGCGTCTGCCAAGTGCCTGACCCTCTATCTCAACGCCCTGCGCGAAATCCCAATTTCCTGTGATGTTCATACGCACACGGTGGAAACGACCCTGTGAGCGATGTTGGCAAAAGCCTTCATCCGTCAAAGATGCGGCAGTGTCGAAAACAACATCGTCATCCTGCCTGTCACGACTGCCGACTTGCATGGTCACACTGCCATCACGGAAATACGGCACTGTTCGCGTCACAAGAGTGTGTCGGCCAACCGTTACAGGAAACTCAGCAGTCTCAATCGTGCCAGCAAGGGTGCTCCCCGTGAAACCATGTATCTTCTTGTCAACACTGCCACCGAAGAAGAACGTGCCGCCTTTGTATAGCGCACTATCAAGTGGTGCTGGCAGGCTGTCCAAGTCTGCGGCCAGGTTGTCCAATGCTTCTATTGTGTAAGCTGGTGTGAACAATGGTGCTATCAGTTCGGCACGCACCTCAAGAAGTGACCATTTTTGGATGGCGTAGTTATAGACCAGTATCTTGTCAGGCGTATCGTCAGTCGCGTTAGCTGATACATATGACCAAGCGACGATCTGATTTGACGGATCGACAGCACAGGACATCTTGTCAGTGTGCGCGTCGTCAAAGTCTTTCAAGAAAAACTCGTTGACCTTCTCTGCACCAATAGGCTGGCTCTGCTTTCCATCGAAGGCAAAGAAGCCATCCTGTGCGAGATAGAATGTAAGCCCGCCAACCCGTGCCACACTGTTAGGGAACGAACAGCCACGCGATGTTTCTACCATGTTGATCTGATAGATCAGCGGTGCGCCTACATAGTAAGCAACGGCGATGCCCCGCTCCATCAGGATCGTGGCTTGCTCACCGCCTGTCAGCCCTGTGATAGCGCCTGCGTCACCGCCAAATACATCTTGGAAGTCAGCTTGATTGGTGCCAACAGTCCACGATGTTTCATCATTGATGGCCGACCAGCGCACCCTGAACGGCACCCTGCCAGACCCTTCGTCAATATTGGCAGTCCATACCTGATCGCGGACGACAGCGATAAAATCTGCTTTTGGCGGTGAGCCAGCAAGATTGCTAAACGCACTGTCACTGCCAAGCGCAAACTTTTGCAGTTCTTCGCCAGTGCCGCCAGCCGCAACAACGGTTGATCCGAATTGCACGAACCGCCACCGCTCTGCTCCCGCAAGATCATAGGCCGGTGAGCCTGACTTGCTGGCATCCACAAGATTGCTGTTGGACTGGTCAAACTTGTATAATTTGCCCGCATCGCCTGCAAATAAAGACACATTCGCCGCTGTGTCCTTTGCTGCAAAGATGCCACGAATCCGGTCAGTAGCAGCATTGCTAAAACTCACAAACGACGGGAAGCTGCGATAGCCTTGTGCCGCTGGCACCACGTTAGTAGCCGTTGTCACGCCGGGATTATTGAGTGGTGGCTGATCTGGCAGCCATTCGCCGTATTTTATCATTGCGTCAGCCAATCCCTAGTATTGTCAGTGACCGTGGCCCACACCTCTGTACCGGCGCTTTGAACAGTCCACGTTTCGCCTTCGTCGGGGATAACTGTCCAATCCTCGCCCGGTATCTTGCCAATGGCCGTAGCCGTGACTGTCGGCGCTGCTGTTGCAGTCATCACAAACACTGCCTGTGATCCGCTAGAAGCGGTGACAGCCGCGCTTGCAGCGGCAGACGTTGAAAGCACTGCCAGACAACTAGCCGACCCTGTAACCGCCGCAGAAGCGTTTGCAGACACACCCCTGATCCGATTGGCCGCGCCCGTCGCACTGACAGCCAATGAAGCACTGGCATCCATCCTTGCAATGAAGGCAGCGATGGCCGCAATAGTGACGGCACCAGTAACACTCGCGCTCACACCGCGAACACGGCTGAACGCATTTGATGCAGTTACAGCAACATTTGCCGCCGCGCTCATGCCTCTGACACGGTCAGCCGCGTTTGTGGCTGTTACAGAAGCCGTGGCTGTGGCCGTATCAAACTGCACTCGTTGTGCGACAGCCGCCTCAGTTACAGCGATGCTTGCAGCAGCACTATCATGCTGTACTCGCTGTGCCACCGCTGCACTCGTCACAGCAACGGATGCTGATGCAGAAAATGAGATACTAAACTGTATCGACGCCTGCACCGTGACTGCGCCTGTGACTGACGCAGCTACAGAGAAGAAATCAAACGACAGACTGTCTACGTTGCCAAAACTGTCCAGAGCATCAAAGTTAGCTATGATGCTGTCTAGTTCTTCAAGTGTAGGCTCCTTCGTAAAGTCAGCACGCAGCAGATCAGCGTCACTGTCGAATGATCCTACAAACGCATCAATGGTGCCTGTAAGCTGGTCAAGGTTTGGCTTGGTGATAGGCATGATTATGCCGCTGTGATGTCTAAGTCACCCGTTGCTATTTTCAGCACATCACCAGATGCAATCGTTTTGGCCGCAGTGAATGCACCATGCACAAGCTGATTACCAGATGATGAAGCATCATAGAGCGCCCAATGAGACACACTGCCCCAACTGCCAGTAGCAGCAGCAAACTCAATCGCCGCATCATTTGACATGGTTCCGCTAGATGCTGCGCCAAATGACACAGCCACACGGCTATAGTTATTGCCCGTCAGTTCCGTGCCGCTGTTATCATCGCCAAGTGAACCGGTAGACAGGCCAAGATACACAGCGCTAGGTGCTGTAAAGGTGGCGTTTGCGCCTATGGCATCCAGCACCTTGTTTTCGGCGTAGTCAGAAAGTGCAGACATCTTTTTCTCCTATGATGCTACAGAGTTTTGCCGCTGGTAGATGCTCGTCATGTGGAGCGTTCCAGTGCCATAGTGGGCGCGTTGCTCGTCTTTCTTGATTTCGTCAATCGCACGCCCAAACTTTGTGTCGTAAAGCTGTGCGCGTGTGTCATCCATCAAGTAGACATACGCCTCTGCCAACGCCCCGCTAAGATAAGCGTCGGGGTGCCGGGAAAGGATGTTATTGGTTGTGTTCGTGTCGCTAAGAGCAACAAGACTGCCGATATAGATAATCTCTGCGGTGTAAGTAGAATCTGGTATCGGGCGAAACTTTATCTCATCGCCAACAATGCTGTAGGCAAGCGGCTTGCCGCCTGCGCCACTAAACTGGCTGTCCAGTGCTGTTGGTGAACGATATTCCAATACAGTGTTTGGGCTGGTGTTAAGCTTTACCTCACGCACCTCACGCAGATCAGTTGGCAGCGCCACAAACTCGTCGTTTGCCGTCAGCGTTGCCGTGGCACGCTTCTCCTGGCTTCTCGTCTCCAACTCGCGGGACATGCGCGCCTCTGCAAGCTGAATAAAGTCTGGTATCTGCGTTGTCAGGTCTGTGCGTGCGAGAAAGTTGGCTACAGCCGTTTTCAACTCACTGTATGTGCTGATGCTCATAAGCTGCCACCACCGGTCCTAAAATAACGATTGTCGTAGTCGTTCAACCACTTCTTCCAAGCAGTCGGGTTGTCACGGGGCGCGCCATACTTTTCGACGAGTTGCAAATAAACGACGTTGGGTATTTCAGCAACTTGCTGCCAATGGCGCTGTGTGTTGCCAATCATGCTGCCGCGCTGCCACTCGTTTGCCTTCTTCTTGTTCTCATCAAGAAGCGGATCGACATGCTGCGTTTCCTCAATGATGTAGTCGCCATCATTGTCGTGCATCCAAACTTCTTTGCCAGAAGTCTCGTCCTTCTTAATCAGGCGCTTTGACATAAATCCTCCAATAAAAAAGGGCAGCCGAAGCTGCCCCTTTCCGTGTTGTGTTGTTGGCTGTTAGCTGCCGTTCAGTCCGATAACTGCGCCATGCGCTTTGGGCGCTTTCACTTTCAATGCCCATTCAGTCACGATCTGTGACTTTTCAGCATCACCAGTGTTGGCAATGTCATTTTCCGCAAAGTTGCGTCCGCTCAGTGTTGAGAGGCACACAAAGTTTGGATCAATGACAAACAGCTTGTCGTTGCTCATAAAGCGGCTTGGCGTAATGTCCAGCGTACCGAAATCGGTAAGATAGACTGCCGTTGAACCAACAAATGTTGGTGCCTTGCCTTCGGTCATGTTGACCTGATTGGTGACAAGGTTGGTGCCACTCTGCGTCAGATCACTGATGTTAGCGCGATTGGTAGCAGAACATACGAGCATGGAAGGGGAACCCCCATCTTGCCATGCTGCTGTTACTGCTGTGTCAATCTTTGCCAGTGTCAGTGCTGCGGCAGTACCAGTAACATCTGCTGCGTCTGAACCATCACCGGTTGCAAACGCCATGTCAGATGGCGCACTACCGTTTGTGATCCAAGTCAGCAGTGATGCAGACTTGCGTGGCTCTGAAGCTGACCGTGCTACGTTTGTGTCACCGATCATCTTTTCGATGTCACGACGAAGCTCAAGTCCCTTCAAAACGCGCTGGTAGGCTACTTCACGGTCACGCCCAGCTTTGTCTACAGCATCCAAGGTGTTGGATACGATGTAGCCCTTCTGGCTGATCTGGTGGTAGTTGCCCATGCGGACTGTAGCAGTAACACCACTGTCCGACATATCAGCACCTTCACTGACATGGTTGTCAGTTGCAGCACTTGCAAGTTCCTGTACTTGCCATTCAGTAAAGATGCCGTTGGAAGTTTCCTTCTCAACAGAGGAAAAAATAGGTGTCTCATCACTATCTACTTTGTAGATAATGTCCGCCAGCGTTTCACGCTCACCTACAGCGGTTGCAGTTGTGGCTGTTGCCATAATGTAACCTCATTGGTTTTGTGTTTTCAGAAGATAGTCCACAGCATTTGCGATGCTTGGTGCTTGATTAAATTGCTCCCGTTGCTTTCTACGGGTGCTGGCCTGAACTTCTTTCTTGCTGCGAGGAGCGCCGGACTTTGCCATTTTTGGTGCCTTACGCACCTTCTTCTTAGCAGTGCTAGCCTGATCGTTGATCTTGCTAAACTGCCATGAATCATACAGTGCTTTGATGGCACGATGATCTGATGCCGCGTCTATTTCCTCTTGAGTGTAGCCATATTCACGTTTGGCAAACTCAATCAGTTCTTGGCGTTCCGATTGACGTACATTGTCGTCACGCCATTGCGGTATCTTGTCAAACATCAGGTCCGCTTGCTGCGACAAGTGATGACGCATCATCTCGTGTTGCTCGGCCTGCTGTTCTTTGGCAATGCGCTGGTTCTCAGAAACAATCTCACGTTTGCGTTCCTGCAATCGCTGATGATCTGTGTACCTTCTGGCATATTCCTCTGCGGGCAATTCTAGTCTCAGAGTGTCCCAATCTGGTTCAGCGTTGTTCTGACCAAGGTATTGCAACACCTGTTGAAGTCCCTGCTGGTATGCGTCACGCTGTTGCGTTGCTTCCATCCGCTCTGCCTCTAAGGCTTTGCGGTCTTCAGCATTTTTCTGCATACCTTTTGTAAAAGCCGCCTGACGTTGATAGCCCTTGGCCGCTTCCTCAAGCGTCACCTCATAGGTTTCACCGTCAACTGTGACAGAAACCAAATCAGGTTGCTCTTGGTCGTCGTCCTCTGCTTCATCTTCGTCAGTGACATCATCATCTTCAGCTTCATCAACCTCGGCTTCTTCAGCCTCAGTTTCTTCCACCTCATCTGATTGTGGAACCTCATCCTCATCGAATAAGGCTTCCTGCTGCGCTTCTTCTGTTACCGTTTCCGCTTCGGGCGGGGGCGTTGAGAGAAGGCTAGTTGCGTCCGCGATGGACAGGTTGCTGGTTCCGTCAGGATTGTCAGCCATAAATCACCTATGTTTTTGCGTTGTCTAAGTTGGCCTGTGCGACCTTCCCACCTTCAATGACGGTGTGGAGTTGCCCTTTCAGTGCTTGGAGAGCCGACAGTAAGTGATAGATGCGCTCGCGATTATCGGTGTCTGCCACCGAAGTATTGCGCCACGCCTCTATGAAATTTGCTTCAAGATTGTCAAAAGCTTCTACAAGGGTCGGGTCGCGTAGTAGCGCCTCTGCCTTGGCTGCACGCTCTACGTCGTGCCTTAGTTTTCCCTCACGCATTACAGCAGCTTGGTAAATCCGGTTGTGTCCATCGGGTTACGATAGAACGATGGCCGGTAAGCGAATGACTGCGTGAAAGCACGGTTCGCATCATCAAAGTTGAAACCGCTTGGAAGGTTTGCAGGCGCATCATCAAGACCTGTGCGACGGTAAAACATGTCGCCAGACGTGGTGGAGGAACCGCCGCCTGTGCCATTATCGGCTTGCAACTCGCGTTTTGTCTTTCGACGGCACGCCTGCAAATCTTCGTCAAAAATGAAACCATCTGGGCATTTTTTGTCATCCGTTGACTCGGCCGCCTCGCGCCTTCTGTTCATTTCTTCTATGTCAGACTGGTATTCATATGAGTTGTCGTAATTACCATAGCCCGGTCCCGGCGCGATTATATCTCTGAACGGATGGTCTGGGCCGGGATCAAACCTGTTGCCCCCGTACACCACGCCGCCAAATGCGTTGGTGCTAAGTTCGCCCATAATTTTGCCCTTGCTGTCAAAAACAGGCTGACCAAGTCCAAGGCGCAAGTCCTCTTGCGGAGTATTCAAACCTGTAATTGCTGAAAGTATGTTCCCAAGGGGATTAGAGGAGTTCATGTATTCCATGACCGCCGGAGCATTTGATCCATATCTAGCAAGATAAGCGCCCGGTCCGCTGGCAAGTTGTCCCGGCGTGAAGCCCATCTCTGGGGTGCCGACCATCATAGAACGGCTTTGCGAAGCCTGCCGCGCAAGCTGATCCGCATCAGCTCCGACAATGCCAGATTTCGCCAGTTCTCCCATCAGCCCCATTCTAGCCGCTGCGGCATCGGCGCGTTGACGATAAAGGTCAGCATTGACCGTTTCGTCTGTTGCTTGAGCGTCAATTAAAGCTGCTTCTGTGGCAGACGAAGGCAAGACTGAAGGCACGTCAAAGCCCGGCCCTACATCCAACCCCATATTCATCATCGTGACGGGGGCTGGTGGCATAGAAACGCCTGTGTTTGCATCAAACGCCTCACCACCCAAATCAACAATATTTGAGCCAAGCGACAACTGTGGGGCAGCGGCCACATTGCCAAGATTTGTCACCGTCGGCTGTTGTGCGAAAAACCTGTCAAAAGCCGCGTCATTAGCAGCAGAGTTAGCAGCCCTTACTTCTGGCGATGCCGACTGTGCAATCTCAACTAATGTGGGCGGTATCCCAACAACCGAACCAAGCCGCTGTGCCGGATCAGGGCTGTCGTCCTGTGGCGGCGCAACGCTTCTTACCGGTGCTGGCGAAGATGTTGTTCTACCTCGACCAGCCTCTACGAGATAATTGTCATTATCATCGCTACCACCGCCACCATCGTCATCAGATGCACCGCTACCGAAACAGAACAGGCGCGACTGTATGCGCCGCTCCATGTCAAATCGGTCAAGAAACTTTTGCTCTAACATGCCCTGCCTTACCTCGTTCTCGCCGGTAATAATGCCCGCGAACACCCTTGCCCAAATCGTCAGCAAACTTGGCGCGCAACTTCAACGCCATCCACGGCGTATCGCCGTAGGGCGCTATGAAATCCGCAAAGAATACGTTTTCACCCGATTTCCACTCGTTTGGCGCTACCGCACGCTCACCGCGCAGTAATTGAAGCAATATGTCATCGCCAACAAATGCCCAGGTTGTGAACCCCACCACACGGCCATCGCGCTTGAAAGCCATTGCCTGCTTCAAATCCATCGGCTTGACAAACTGACGCTTGATCCGCGCCATCGTCCAATCATCGTAGGTGTTAGACGTGGCTAAAAATTCACAAAGATTGCCAAACGAAATCATGCGCGTGGCAGATTAGTGCTTATATTGGCACCCAGCGCCGCCTCTTGCTGACGAAGCTGTGCCTCTAAAATCAATTCCTGACGGCGCAATTCCAAATCGGCCTGCATCTTCTCTCTAGCCAAGGCGATTTCCTGCTCCATCTTGGCCTTCTTCAATTCAAACTCCTGCTGGATTTTTATCATCTCAGGGCTTTGTGACTGCTGCTGTTGCTGCTGCTGACGCATTGCCACATCTTGAGCCACCGCCTGCGGTGTGTTGAAGAACCGTCCAGTGTCCTTGAAGCCGCCAATCTCGACAATCTCTTGCAGCATCGCCGCATATTGAGGCAGGCCGCACAGCGGGTTGTCCGGTCCAAGCTGGCCAAGAATGGTCTTGCCTTCGGCCATCATGGCTTGGATGAAAGCAATCTTTTGCTCATCATCTGCCGTGCCAAGGCCGACATTCACGATGACATCAAACTCGCTGTCAAACTCACGCGGATCAATCGGCACAAACTCGTTACGCAGCCGCACAATCCGCTCTTGCTGCTGATACTCTGCAACCAGCTTTAGGATGCCACGGAACAAGTCCTTAACACCCGTCTCTGCGAATGTACGCGCATAACTCTCAAGCTTGGCCTGCGCGCCACGCACCGTTGCAGACACGGCACTGGCCGTAGTGCTTTGAAGGGCATTGGCATCAAGACCTTGGGATGCCTTGCTCATGCCTGTACGAGATTCCTTCACCTCGTCCAGATAACGCATAAGCGGCTGAACCTCGCTGCCCACACCCTGCCCAGAAAGCGTTTGAACCGCCCCCGGCTGGCGCACCCGCACAATGCCCCCCGCTGTGCCGTCCAACAGGTCATCAAGGTTGACCATGCCTTCGACAGCGATTGTACGCGGATTGACCGTTAGATATGTGGCATCAAGGTACTGACGCATCAGTGTGGACTTGATAACTTGCAAGTCTTCAGTCAGATCAAAGATAGACCGGCCAACAAGCCGGTGCGGCATCATAATGGGCGAGATAACGGCAAACGGGATGAAATCAGTCACCTCGTTTTCCAGAATATGCTGCCCGCTGTCACCAATCGACAGCACCCGGCGGCGCTCTGCTACACCATCCTCATCGACATCAGCCAAGATGATACTGTCATAGACAGCCACTTCTCGCTGTGACGGATCAGCAGATTGTGTCTCTGTGCCTGCCTCAATGTCGCCAAAGCGGACATGCCGCTCCTGCTCCACCTCAAGCTGCGGATAGCCCGCATGTGCCTCAATCTCATCCTGATCGTAGCCCATGCTCACCAAGTCACTGATGGTCATGGTTGTGCGATGACAGACAAAACGAGCATCATCCAGTGACTTTGCCCGCTTGTTGAACATAAATTCTTCTGGCGGGATATTGTCGATGCGTATCCTGCCACTGACCTTTTTGACCCTGATCTTGAGATTGTAGCTTTCAACCACCTCAACATCCGCACCATCATCACCGATAATGGTCGTCATATTCTCGCGCTGGCTCACCAACTCTACGTCAGGATTTGCCAGTAATAGGGTGATTTCACCTTCTGTCAGGTTTTCATACGTCGCTTCTTCAACTGTCGTCGTGTCGTCATAGTAAAACTTGACCGCGCCCAAACCAAACATCAGGGCATCACGGAACCAATGGCTTAGAATACGGAAGCCGGGGTTGTCGTGATTGATGATGTAATTGACGTAATCACTCGCCTGTTCAGCGCGTGGCTCATCCTCTGCGGTACGCGCAGCAAAGCGCACATACTTATCGCTTGCTGTAAAGATACGCATAAGCGACGGCATGATTTGCTCAACTGTGTCGGCAAACTCTTGGCTGATGACTTGGCTCTTGCCCTCAACCTCGTTGCCAAGAGGCTCAGCCAGATAATAGTCCAATGCCTTGATGCGTTTGGCTGAAAACTCTTGGTCATAGTGGTTCAGCGCATCAGTAATCTCACCAGAGATGATGCTGCCTAACTGTTCATCATCCATCATGTGCTTGTACCGCGCTTCTTCTTGATAATGTCTTTGTCAGCAGCACGCGCACCACCCTTTCCACTTACGAAAGAATTTACGCGGCCCATCGCCCAAGCTGCCATTGGCACATTCCTACTGCCGCTGGACAGATACGCACCTTGGCCACGACGATAGACCTGTGCCAACTGCCCGTAAGTAAAGCGTGATCCTTCTGCTTTCTTACGCAGTGCGGCTTTTGTTTTTTCGCTTAGAGGCTTGCGTGCTGCCATTTTGTGCTGCCCTCGACCTACTGACTGCTGCGACGTTAATCGGCTTACCCTGCCGATACGCGCGCGCTGTCCGTTTGATTTCTGCTGCTTTTGCCGACTTGTTTTTTGCGCCTGCCAGATACTTTTTTGGCACTCCGGTTCGTTTGTCTTTCGGGACGCTGGTGGACTTGCGTTTTCCCGTCACATATCTCTCCCGACTTGCATAACTTGGGCGTTACGCACTCAGCGCATACACAAAAGGCCGCAGGCATTGGTGCGCGCGGCCTTCTCAGAGTTTTCACATAAAGCATTATGCAGAGCAGAATTTACCGCTTTGCAGACGAATACCTTTAGCCTTCTTGCCCTTTTTCTTGGACTTGCCGTTATAATTCATCACTTGCTTCCCTTCTTTTTCGCTTTGGCAGCAGGCTTTTTCGCCTTTGCACTGGTTTTGGCCACACCCTTGGTGGTCATCACATTCATTGGCTCTGGCTCTGGAAGGACCAGTTCTTGTACCGGTATCTTCTTCCCGTTCTCAGCTTCCCAATGCCGCCGCTCTTTTGGCGACATCACGTCAAAATTAGGCTCTTTGTTCACCATGCTTTACAACTCCAATAACGGGCGCTGAATTTGTCCTTCGCGGTATCGCAGCTATGCCGCGCACGAAAGTTTGAACGCCGACCCGGCTGATCCTTCTTAATGCTCATATTCGGATCGCCAAAACGGACCAGCTTCACCTCATTGCCCTTCTTCGCAAGAACAGCACTTTTCTTGCTTTTACCCGGCGTGCGCTTGGGTTTGTTAAATCCAGAAAACGTCTCGCCGCGATACGTCAGTTTGCCAGACGGCGTGCGCTTGACATCCTTAGTCGTCGCCATCTTGAATCCTCATGCTATGAAAAGCATCCTCTACCTCATCCGGCTCATATCCAGCCGTCTGACCGGCAAATATCGTTGCCAAGAGAGCGCCACGGAAAATCTCAGGCCATGTCACCTCAGTCATCGTATCTATGCCTGCCATGAAGCATGTAAGCTGATGAGCAATGTAATTCACACGCTCATCATCAAGCGCCTCATCCGGCACACCCTGGTCGGGAAAATCCACAACATTGGTCATACAATCCAGCCCGTATTTGCCTTGAGGGGGGTGCGGCTGTTCCAACGGCTCATAGCACCAGATGCCATGACACCCTCACCAGCAAAGGTCAGCACAAAAGCATCAGCAACGTCCGGTGAACGCTTGCCACGACGCTTCATCTCGTCCTTGCTCTCAATCTTCAATTTGCCGTTAGACAGGTATTTATACCGAATACCAGTCAATTCCTGCACTAGCGCGTCATCCGGCGGTAAAACCACATCGCGGCCCTCAAACCACTCACGCGCCCGCCAGAACAACTCGTCACGAAGCCTGCCAAACTTATCCCTAAGAGCAGGACTTTCAGATACAGCAATCGACACAGCCGGTAGATCAAGCTCCGCAAGCCTGTCCGCAAGACCCGCACCAATGCCAATAGCATCAACATAAATCTCCGTTGGCCGGTCCATATACCGACACGCCTCGTACTCCGTCAGCACGATGCCAGCCAGTTCCATCAAATCCTTGTTCTGCCAAGTCTTGACCGGCTCTAACAACTCCTGACCGCGCCGCTTGCACAACGCAGACCTGTCACTGCCGAAACGAGCCACATCCAATGCCCAAACAACCGGCGTCGTAGGCGATGCCTCAACCTCACGCCCTATCGCACTCTCAACCAAATGCAACGGCAACAAAACATCGTCAGACTGGCTCGGAAACTCACCAAGCACGCGAACAGCAAACACACTGCTCTCACGCCCATACTGCGCTTCCATGCTGTCAATAAACTTCTCATCAACCGTGTCAGCATCCTCACAACTCACCGTCATGCAATGCCACTGCTCACGATTGCTGTGGAACGCCTCAAAGAAAAACCCATCAGAACGGGTGGGGTTGCCCGTAAGCACCGTCTTAGCACCGGGGGTACTCATGGCACCCTCACCCACCTGAAACACCACGTCAGGGACGCCAGAAGCCTCATCTACCAAAATCAGCATATTATCACTGTGAAAGCCCTGAAGCGCCTCTGGCGACTCCCTACGGCTTGTACGGGCCACAGCAAAACTGTCGTTAGCACCCTCTAAACTGATCTTGTCTGCCTTGAAGTTCAAACGATCCTTGAAGCCAGGGTGCATGCCACGCGCCCAACGATCAATCTCTGTCCACAAAACATCCGACAACTGGTGAGCAGTGTTGGCCGTACACACAACCTTGGTGGGGTAGCGCGTCAACAGCCACCACAGCACAAGCCACGACAGAAAAGCCGTCTTGCCCACACCATGTCCAGACTTGATAGCAACCTTGCTGTTATCGCGAACCGCACGCAAAGCATCAGCCTGCCACTGCTGCGGAACAGCATGAAGAACATGCTTGACGAACATCTCAGGATCGTCGTGCAACTCACGCAGGATTTTGTGTATGTCGTCTGTCATAACGCCTGAGTTTGGTAGGGGGATATATAAATAATAAATGCCCCCGGTAAATTTTACTGGGGGGGTGTCGCGCCGATCTGGCAGGATTCCGCCAGTTTTCGGCACCAATCCCCTAGCAGACGGGATTAGATTTGTTTGATATCAACAGGATAGCCAACGCCAGCCAGTGACAGGCAGTCGGTCAATGCAGTGATTGCTTACTGTTGCCGCCTGTTTGTTTGCCGCCTTGCGCGCGTAATTCATCACCATCCGTTGTGTGCTTTTCTTCTGCAATAGCCTTCAATGCCGTCACATAATCAGCACCACTATGCTTCACTTCATGCCTGTGAATGTCGCCATATTTCTTCGGTGCCAGCTTTGCGCTTGTCCACTTCAAGCCATCAATCGCAACCCGTCCGGCGTTTGGGTCAATCGTCCCATCAATCACAGCTTCAATAATGTCCGCTATCTTATCGGCGTAAACCTGTCCCCGGTTTTCCATTGCCACCGAATACCGCATAGCAAAGTCGCTATCGCTATTCAGCTTTTCACTTACAAGCCGCCAGCTTGGCATATCGCTTTGTTTGCAGATTTGGTTGGCGCTGTTTCCTTCGCCAATGCGTTTCAGGAATTCGCGCCACTCTGCATCATAATATTTGCGCTTTTGTGGCATAACTTACCCGCATAAAAAAAGCGCCATTTCTGGCGCAATCGTTCAACACTATCCTCACATTACTGTAAACGCGCGTGGCGTTAAAGCATTTTTTACCCGTTTTATGCGTTTTCTTACTTGTATTACCCACTGGTTAAGCGCATATTATGTGGGTAACCAAAACGGGAGACACAAAAAA
>Ga0181421_1000312_pt1 | contig 13979 bp, 15 predicted proteins | sample 44SPOviralmetaG_FD_130146 | JGI IMG/M metagenome (GOLD analysis project Ga0181421, IMG submission 130146) | Marine viral communities from the oligotrophic San Pedro Time Series (SPOT) site, San Pedro Channel, CA, USA - 44 SPOT_SRF_2013-06-19 | ecosystem: Environmental > Aquatic > Marine > Strait...
AAGAGTTTGAAGAAGAATTTAAAAAAAGATTTATGGAAGGTGAATTCTTTGAATCTAAACAATCTAATAATTTTACAACTGGTGATTATCATGAACCGAATGATATTCACCCAATCTTTAAAATAAAGAAATCTTCTAGTGAGGACGATTTTAAAAAACAATACAAAAAACTAATATTAGAACACCACCCTGATAAAGGAGGCGACGCTTCTGTGTTTATTAAAATTCAAGAGGCTTGGGAGGCAATTAAAAATAAATTCATTTAATCCTCATTATCAAAACCATTATAATTAAATTTATCTTGTAGTTTTTCTTCAGCGCCTTCAAATATATCGCTGTATACATTTGTAGGGACTTCAAACTGATTATCTAATTTTTCAATTTCTACTTCAACAACCTCATTTACATAATCAATATGTAGCTGTGTTTTAAGTTTTCTTCTATCTTTATCATTCATATTCTTACCTTCACTCATATATTTATCGTGATATGGTTGAGCCTTCTTATCACAAATATTATAAAAGATATTTCTAATCTTAAAAAATTCTCTGTGTGAATAAGGGATTTTATTTGTTTCTTCTTCTTCTTCTTCACTTGAACTCGAACTATCTTCTTCTTCTTCTTCTTCTTCTTCTTCTTCTTCGCTTGAGCTGTCTTCTTCTTCTGTATCAAAATGAACTACAATAGGTTTAGGTTTTTCAACAACTTCTTCAACAACTTCTTCTTCACTTTCTTCTTCACTTTCTTCTTCACTACTTTCAATTAAACATTCTGTTATTTCATGGATTGCTTTAGGTTTTTCTTCTTCAACCTCTTGAGGCATATATTTCATTTTACTATTTTCAGCCATAAGAAAATCAATCTCATTATCTTTATCCTGTAGTTGTTTCTTAAGATTTTCAATTTCTTCTTTTAGTGTTTTATTTTCACCAATTAATTCATTCATTTTTACTGAAAATTTTTTATCTGCTTCAGGATTAGGTTTTCTTTTAGGCATAAGCTCTTTACCTTCTCTCTGTAATAGATAATCTTTCTGTTTAGAAATATGAAATTGAATACGCTGAAGCCTCCACATATTGAATGCTTCAAACTTGGGTGTATTAGTTTTACCGTCTTTAATCATTTTCTTTAGTTGTTTCTTAAAACATAACCGAGCATTACTGCTGGGATAATCTCTTGTATCAACATAATCATTTAATATTTTATTGAATCGTTTAGCGTGAACCTCGTGATCCTCGTCAAGAGGTTTTAGACTGTAATAGGCACGGACTTCAGCTTCAGTAAGATTGTCGTGGAATTTTATTGATTTTGGGATTAACATTATTTATACTATAGTATAGATAATAATATTTATCTTTAAACCATTTTGACCTAAAATGGGTCAAGGTCAATTTTAGACCCTTGACCTATAATAAGTCATATAGTAATTAGAGAGCATTATAATCATTATTGTCTTAAGGTTTAAAATTGACCCATTATTGAATATTTAAAAATCGCTTTTTTTAAATACTTAATACTTTGATTTTTTCTTTGTTGTTTTTTTATACCCTTCAAATACCTTTTCAGGTTTTATTTTTTTATCGTCTTCTAAATCCTTCTTGATATTTATTTGAATCTTATCAGCATTCGATTGAGGTTTAACATTTACATTTTTTTTTACTTTTTTCTTTGTAGGCATTATATCATAAAAATATATAATTTTTTATAATTAAATTTTTTATAATATATATATTATAAAATGAGTTTAATAATTACTTCTAATCAAGGGACTGAAAATACCCCACAGATATCTAATGCTTTCAAGCCTTATTCATATCAAAATAGATTACTTAATACCATGAAGATCCCTCCTAATAGTGAGATAGCTTTACAAAGTGCTAAAATCAATAAAAATGGTTTATTTATTCTTGATAGAACTAATAGCAACTTCTGTCATTATTTCGGTACACCAGTAGCAAGTATGTTTAATGATAATATTGAGAATGCTACTCAAGTCCCCTTTAGAGCTACAATAGGTGCTGGTGAAGCATTTAGAGCTGGAGACGTTAAAAATGAAGTTAATATTCAGGACATGGTTGGAGAAATTCAAAAAGGTATTAATGAGGCAGCATTTCACCCCTCTTTAATTACTGGTGTTAATTCTACCTCTATTACAGTTGGTGCTAATTATGATAGTAGTAATGAAGTTTTTGAAGGATTTTCTTTTTCAACTACTCAACAAACCGCAAAAACAACAAGAAATAAACCCGATATTGTTTGGAGTGATATATCCAAAAATCAATCATACACTTTTACAGAAGCCGGAGGAGAAGTAACAAGCACGGACGTGAGGGGTTTCTATATCCAGAATAGACAATTTCCTATTTCACAAAATAAAGGTGAAGCACTATTTAATTTTAGTCAAGCTTTAACTGGTGATTTAAATAGAGCGAACTTTATGGTGGGGTTATCAAGAATTAATAGAGAGGGACAATTTGAAAATGTGGGAGAAACTGCTTTTTTACCTACTTATTTTGATACTACAATAAGAGGTGCCGGGGATCTGCTAAAAACTCCTATTTATCCTAGAGGTCAATATGTTTATGCTGATATATGTGTTTTGAAGTATGGGGACGAGTTGAGAGTTTATCAATCGGGATCAAGGACTGGTGCTGGGGTACAACAAGGGATTTACATGAATGAGGTTATTTATTATGGAGCACATAATACTAATTTTAATACTGTTTATAATATTACTACTAATAGTGATAATTACGAAAAGGTTAAGTTTGTATTAGATAATGAAGAAATCCAAATATATATGGTTGACGCAGCAAAAAACGAAACTCTATTGGCGGATTTTAAAACATTACAAGCAAATGGAGCAGTTAAGAATCAGTGCATAAATCCAGTTAATGCTACAAAATGGGCTATGTATCCGGTAATGTCTGTTGCTCGTCGTGGAGGTGCGGCTCATGTGGATCAAAAATTATCTTTAGAAAGTATAGATCATTATTCAAATTATCCTATTTATAATGAAACTACCTATTTTAATTATGATTGGTGGGGTTGGTCTCAAGAATATAATCAAACTGTTTTCTGTAAAGAATTGGAAATGAGAGATTGGAATAATCACAGTAGAACGGTTAGCCAACATGGATTAGGTGCGAATGGTTTACTTCAACCTTATACTGTTAATGCTAGTGGAGGTATGACTGATTATGATAGCTATATTATCACAGCAAGAAGTATTGAATATGGTAGAACTAATACCGAAATATGTAATACTCAAGCAACATTAGGATTTTTGGGTGATCCAGTATCAAGACCTGTTAATGTTACATTATTGGGAGGTGTAAGTAATAGCTCTTCAGTCCCAAAGCTAATTGCTAATATTTCATTATTTATTAGATTGAATAACTTCACTCAAAACTCTATGAATGCAAGACAAGGGACATTATCTAAAATTATAGGTCATTTACCTCGTTTTGATAATAGTGGTAATGAAACAGGTGGATTATATTTTGAACCTCATGAAAAGACATATATATCATTAAATAATCCTACAGAATTATTAGTCAATTCATTTGATATAGATATTGTATATGAAAACGAAACATTATGTACGGCATTAACAGGTAAAACAATTGTATGTCTTCATATCCGGGCGTCTAAATAGGTCAAGGTCAATTTTAGACCCTTGACCTAAAATAGGTCTATAGAGATTGATTACATATAGAGGTTATATTTGTAGTAAGGTCTAAAATTGACCCACATTAATATTTAAAAAATAATTATCTATGTATAATTATAAAGAATGGATTTAACTGAAAAACAGATTGAAAAGGTATTAACTGATTATAAAAAGAAGAGAGAAAGAGAGAATAAATATTATCATGAAGTTAGTAAGCATAATGAAGAATTTAAATCAAAGAATAGAGAGAGAGCAAAGAACCATTATCATAAAAAGGGTAAAGATATGAAAAAGAATCAATATGAAGATAATAAGGAATTTGTGAAAGCAAGGTCATTATATAATTACTATAAGAAGAATAATAATCTTGAAAAATTTAAGGAGAAGCATGAATGTAAATGTAAAATACTCATAGAAAAAGGCTATGACATATAAATAGTTAGTTTTAATGTTAGTTTTTTAATATATCTTTTTTTATATACTCATAATATAAATGAGTGAATATGTTGACACACAACTGATAAACTGTAATCGGTTAGCTTCAGTTGAAAGTAGAACAGGCAACGATAGTAACCCTGCTGTTTTTACTAATCCTTTGGAACAAACAGTTAAATTAAATGTTGGGGATAGAATTTCATTAGAAAGAGCTTTTATAAGTGAAGTTGGAGCAGGACAACCACAAACAATAGAATTTAAAGGTCAAACTACAGGTAAAAACGCAGTTGCTCCGTATTGTGATATTCAATATGGTGATAAATATTATAAAATGGATAATGTTTATGATCCTAAATATAGATTGGGATATTATAGAAGCATAACAACAACTTTAAAAAGCGACGATACAGTTGATTTAAGAGATAATTTAGCTCCTTTAGTTATTGGTTATTATATTACAAGTAATGAATATCCTAACTATATCCAACAACCAAGAAGAACGATATCTTCTGCTGCTTTTTCAGTTAGAGGTGAAGTAGGCAGAAATTATCCTTTACAATATACTAGTGGCGACGATTTTACGGAGGGAGCCTGTAGGAGAGTTGTTAATCAAGGTTGTGTTTTACTCGCTGATTGGGGTAAAAAACCAGCAGGTCTCGCAACACATATTTTTAAACAAAAAGTAGATAATACAAGATATACTTTATTTATAAAAGATAAAATTGCTTATAGTGTTGGTGCTACAAATGATAGCGAACAATTTCCAACTACATATCATAACGGTATTATCCAAGAAGGTAATTATATTAGATACAGAGAAAAGGTTGATATCGAAGTAAATAAAGGTTTCAATACTCCTAGTGCCGTAGCTTCACAGATTACTCAACAATTAACTGAAACTAAAAATGAAGATATATTTAGTATTTACGATCATGAAAGAAATATTAGAGCAATTACAAAAACTATTGAAACAAGTACATATAAATCAATTAACGCACAAAATATATATAATGTTTGTGATACAACTTTAACAGCATATGCGGCTCAAGTATTACCAGCTACAGGTGCTAATATATCTCAATTATCAGTAGATTATATTGCTACTTTTGGTTATATAGCTGTGAAAAGACCGGAGATATTTGAAAAAGGTAGAGAAATGAATCAATTATTAAATTCACAACAACCAATCATAAGAGACGCAACAGGTGCTATTATAATAAATAGATTAGAATCTTTTGAAGGTTTTCAAACTTATAACGCAAGAACAACACCAGTAGCAAATCCAAGTAATGTAGATACAACTTTACATATTAATGTTTTATATACTGAAGAAAATTTAAAAATCATTAGAGATTTTTTTGATACACAAGCATTATATCCTGAAATATGGGATTCATTATTAGAAAGTCAAATATATTCGACTGGAGAATTAGGTGGATTAACTTTACCAACAATTGATAATAGTAGATTTTTTCATATGAATGAATTAACAAGTGATCCAGCAGTAGCAAAACATAATGAAACATTTGGGGAGGATATGTATGTTGATAAGGCGGCACCTAATAACGGTGAAGACCAAATAACTTTACCCATATTTTTCAATTATGACGATAGCTTTAGAGATATATATTATGAACCAAATGATTCAAAAGCACAAAATGTTTTAAATTATGGTTTTGCTTCTCCACAGAAAATTGCTAATTATGACGCTGCTGGTAATAAATTAGACGATATTTATATTATTACAATTAAATTTAATGGTGTTGGTGGACTTCCTAAAAAACTTTTTACAACTCCCGGAGCAGCAGGTTTTGTAGATATTGAAAGGGGTAGAAGAATTGGATACGATCAACACGCAACAGCATATTCAACCGCAATAATTACACCTTACAGCGGATATACTAATTGTGATATTGGTGTTGTGGCTGCTTTTCAAGATAATGCAGGTGCTTTACTTCCCGGTCAAACTTTTAGATTTCCAAGCTTAAATAATTTTATTAGAAGTGCTACAGACTTTACTCATGTAACAGATTTAAATCCATATATGACTATGACTTATATTGGTGCTAATAATCCTGAAATAAGATATAATAATGAAACTAATAGATTTGAATTATCAAGATTTCATACAGCAAATAATACTGGTAATAAACGCCAAGCTGGTAATGGTGCCGCTTTTGTAAATAGTAAAACTCAAGTACCACCCTTGGGGACAGATAGATTAATTACACCTCCCTCTAACAATCAAGAGTCTGGTAATACAGTTTATAAAATTAATCCTAGACCCCCACAATATGGTTTTTCTCCAACATTCAAACCTTATCAAGATAACGATAAAGCATTTAGGACTAATGTTTACCCTGAAACACCAAAAGAAACATATAATAATTTTGCTACCCAAGGCACAAATACTCAAAAATATGACGGATATAATCAAACAATAGAACCTTATACTATTTTTGATTCTCATGGAGGTATTTATATTGAAGATTGGGGTTTTGACGCTTCTAACTGGGAGGATAACCTGTGGGATATTCTTGGTTTTGATTATAGTGCTGTAAATGCTCCACCAACAAAATTAAATGTTTTAAGTAAAAGAGTTGATAATGAAAATAGTGATTTATTATATAGACCAACAACTAACGCAGAAGTGGTAACAACTGATACTAAAAATTATATTAGTAATGAATTTGGGGCAGTCCAATATTATACTTCATTACCATACCCTAATTGTGTTTTAAATTATAGGGCACAAAGTGGAGCAGGCAATTTTCTTTGGACTTCTGTTGGTGATCCTACTGACACAGATAGATTTAATCCAGTTAAACAACAACCTTTAGAGTTATGGGGTGAAGTTGCTGTATTAACTGAAAGCACAACAATTACAGCTACTGATATACAAAAAAGTGTATTAAGACCTTATTACACAATTAGGAGTAATATTTTAGAAGGTGCTTCTGCTATTGGTGGTAATCCTACAGGTGCTAATCTCCCTATTATTTCGGTTGTTGATAAATATTCTGCTGCTAGTGATTATTTCTTGGGTAATCCAAGTGATATGATTTTTACTGTTACTAAACAAACCTCAATAGCAGATATAACAACTTCAATCCATGATAGCGACGGGCGATTTGCTAATGTAGATAAAACAAGTGCTGTTATATATAAGATTCAAAAAACAAGAAGAACTCCTCCAAGTATCATAGAAGAAATTTTACAAGAAGAAGCAGACCCTCGCAAAGCAGAAAAAAAAACAAAAAAAGAAAAATAAATAAATAATATATTTTATAGTATAAAATGATTAGTGTATATTCTAACTGGAGTGAAGAAGACATAGATCTTTTTTGTAAACAAGATTGGGGTATAACTGAAGGGTGGGAGGACGATTGCTGGGCTAATCATTTCCTGTGTTGTGATTTCAAAGAAGAATGGACTTGTGAAGATTTAATGAAATCTCTAGAAAGTGATTTTGAGAATTCATTAACAGAGCAACAAATTATGGTAAAATATCATAAATAATTTTCTAATGTTATATTATAAAATGGATCAAGGTAATTATGAAGAAATTATATCAACATTAGCAAAATGTGGGAGACCGGATTTAATACAAGAATTTAAGGATCATGTTAAAGTAGACAAAGATTATAAACCTCCTAAATTTGCAAGAAAAGATAAATATAGTAATAGTGAAGGCTCGGCAGAAAGTGAAAGTGATTATGAAGTCGAAGAGGACAAAAATGGATTTCAAAGTTTAGCGTAATTTTTTAACTATTAATATGTAACTTGTATTTTTATATCTTAATCATAATAAACATGATTAAAATGGTTGTAGAAAAAGGTACGGCAAAGAATAAGAAATTAAAGGCTATTTTTTATGACGCAGAAGGTAAGAAGATAAAAACGACCCAATTTGGCGATAGTAGGTATGAAGATTATACCCAGCATAAAGACAAAAAGCGAAGAGATAAATACAGATCTCGTCATAAAAAAGATTTAAGTAAGGGTAACTATATGAATGCTGGGTTTCTATCTTACTATATATTATGGGGGGCATATACTGATAGAAATAAAAATATTACAGCATATAAACGGCGATTTACATTATCATAGTGAAATGATTTCAGTTATATTTTCTATCTTTTGTTTTAATATATCATTTTGTTTTTCAATATCTTTATTTTGTTTTATTAAATTTATATTCTCTTGTCTTATTGTCTCAACAATATTATTTAGTTCACTAATTACTTCCTTTAATGCTTTTAATGCTTTTGTATTTTTACTTGATTCCATTATCTATATTCAAGAATAGATAATTATTTTTTAAATACTAATAATGGGTCAAAATCTTTTTTAAAAGATTTTCAGCTAACCCATTCGGGTTAGGTCAATTTTAGACCCTTGACCTAAAATAGGTCAATAGAGAAATCATATCATATAGTCTTATATTTGTAGTAGGGTCTAATTTTGACCCATATAGATTAATACTACTTTTGATTAGTAGCAGTTTTGAAATGGATTGTATTCTTGAGGAGGAGCTACTGCTCTCCTTATTTGTGCTTTTAATGCTTCTTGTTCCCTATCTTTTTCTTGTTGAATTTTCTTTTCTTCTTTTCTTGATTTACGGATTTTTTCATAATTCATGATCGCATTAAGTTGAGCTTCTTCTAAATCTTTTTTAGTAAATGTTTGTTCTTTTATGGTTTTTTTAATTGGCTCTAAAGGTGAGGGTTTTATATCTTCTTCAACTTCTTCTTTTAATTTCTTAACTCTTTTTACTTTTTGTTTCTTTAATAATTCTTTTTCTTCTAATTCTAATGCTTTATTTTCTTTCTTTTCTTGTGCTTTCTTTTTTCTTGCTAACATAGCTTTCTCCCTTGCTAATGCAAGTTTCGCCTTGTGTGCTTCACTCATAGGAGGTCGCTTCTTTCTAGGTTTACCTTTCTTGGTTAACTTAACAGGTAGTTGTGGTTCTTGAGGTACAGATTCAGGCATATTAAATATTTCATTAATATTCATATCGTCCCGTTTTGATTTAGCTTTGGGTATTTTACTTGGTGGTTCTTCTTCTTGTATCTCTTCAATCTCCTCCTGTGTCTTACAAGTTAATTTGTTATCTTTCACCTCCGGAGTAAATTCTTCCAAGTTAGTTTGTTCAGTAGTTTCTTCTTCACTCATGTCTTCAGGGATAAAATCCATTTTAACTTCAGGCATAAAACTCATTCTTTTATAGTATAAAACAGAAAATAATTCTCTACAAATTATTATTTTTTATTTATTATTATTACAAAATGATTACTATTTATTGTTTCTATAATATTTATCACAAAGTAGAATTAATCTATATGGGTCAATTTTAGACCCACGCACTAAAATAAGGGTCTATGAATTCAAACCTCTATGGGTCTAAATTAGGTCAAGGGTCTAAAATTGACCCATTTAGATTTATACCAAATTCTTGATTTCAGGTTCAGGTTCGGGTTCGGCTTGAGGTTCTTTACTTTTTGTAGGTATTAATTTCTCTGGTTCTTTATCTTGTGTTTCTTCTTCACTATCTTCTTGTTTAGGATCAGGAGGTGGTTTTCTTTCACACATGCAAATATTCCATTTATCGCTAATACCAATTCTAAATTTACAATGACACCTACTTTTGAATATTACAACTAATATACCACTCACGGCTCCAAGTATTAAACCAGTAGCACCAGCTAATTCATTTATGTTAAATTGTTCCATGGATAAACCACTATGGTTATCATTAGAATCACTCATTTATTTATTTATTTATTATTTATTTTTTAATTTCAATTATAATATTTTCATAAAATATATGAGCGATTATTCTAATCCATTTGAAACCAAACCAATTGAAAAAGTGAAAAATGAAGTTCACGAAATCAATAGAAACATAACTAAAATCAAAACGGATCTAATAAGCATAAGAGCTGATATATCAATAATTAAAGATTTCATTAAACAAAAGGAACAGCAAAATAAAGAGATTTCTACTGGGTGGTTTTGGTCGTAGGTTTTTACGATTAACTTGTATATTTTTTTATATGATTCTATTATAAATGGTTAAAGTATTAGAATTATTTTCAGGGTTGCGGTAAGGAATGAAGATTTAATATTTAGTTTATTTCTAGATTAAAAATATATGTAATATATTATAAATGGCTGATAAATCGCAAAAAGCACCACCCAAGGTATTCAAGGTTAAAGACCCTGACCCTGACGATAGATTTAGTGATATTCACCCTCACTTACCTCAACCGCCTTCTTTACTTTTGATTGTTGGTTCAGTAAAACAAGGTAAATCTAATCTACTTGTAAATTTATTATGTAATCCTGACATGTATAAAGATAAATTCGATATAGTTAAAATTATTAGTAATACATTAAATGCTGATCCAAAGGGTAAATTAATGAATAAATATTTTGATTGTGAAGATCATTATAATGACGAAATGATTACAAATATAATTGAAAGTCAAAAAAAATATGAAGATTTTGAGAGACCTACTGTTGCTATGGTTTTAGACGATATTTTAACTAAAGATTTTAAAAAAAATAATGCTGTATCATTCCTTGCTACTAGATTCCGTCATTATGGTATTGGTTTACTTGCTTTTACAACACAATCTTTTAGGGCTGTTTCCGGTTTAATTAGAAACAACGCCACAGACATAATTATCATGAAACAACAAAATCAAAAAGAGTTAGAAAAGATAACAGAAGAATATGGTGATATGTTTCCTAATATATTTATGGATTTATATAATAAAGCAATTGGAGACGCTCCTTATAGTTTCTTATATCTTGATATGCAAACCAATCCAGCAACAGCATATATTAGATTTGAAACCAAAATCGCAGAAGGAGAAAATAAATTATTTTAATAAATAAAAATATATATCATAATATAAATGTATGGATCAAGACCTCCACCAAAGAGACCTCCACCAAAACCTCCACCAAAGAAAGCACCACCAAAGAAAGCACCACCAAAGAAACCCACAAAAAAACTAACAGAAACACAACTAAAAAGATTAGAAAAACATTCAGTTCACCATAGTAAGAAACATATGGCTGAAATGAAAAAAGATATGTTAAATGGTATGAGTTTTAAAATGGCTCATGACAGGGCTATGAAAAAAGTAGGTAAATAATTTTATTTTAAATTTATTAAATTTAAATTATATATTATAATATAAAATGGATTTGTATGGTTCCGGAGCCTCAATCGCACAAGCTAACGCACAGACTGAAACAGCAAGACAGATTAATGAAGCTACACAAGATTTTAATAATGGTTTAGCAGCCCAGTTAGATCAAGCAAATATGGAGGAGGATCAAGATAGACAATCTAAACTACAGAAAAATATATTAAGTGGGACTACTGCCGGTGGTAAATTACTAGTGAAAAAAGAAATAAGACAAGGTGCTAAAAGGGGGATCATGGCGGGGGGCAAGTTTGTTAAAACAACTACTGCTGAAAGATTTGCTAAAGAAAGTGAATTAGAAGATTTAAGACCAACATTAGAAGAAACGCAAGAGATATATTCTACAGGAGCAAGACCACCTTCACCTGAATTAGGTTTAAGTAGTACATTAGAAGAGGGGGAGCAAGTAACTGCGGACATAGCAGGTGAAACTGGTGAGGTGGGAGCCAAAGCAACAGCACGAACTGCTGAAGAAGCAGCAACAGAGGGTATTGAGACCTCGGGTAAAGCAATAGCAAAAAAAGCAGCAGAAGAATCAATTGAAAAAGCAGGATTAAAAACTGCTGGTAAAATAGCAACTAAAGCTATGACTGTTGGTAAAGTTGGTGTTGCTGGTCTTGGTGGTGCCTTGGACGTTGCTGGAGACGTAGGTAGGTTAATTGAAGGTAAAAGTGGTATGGAGGTTTTTGGTAGTAATAGTGCTTCTCGTGCTGGTAATATTATGAATATTGTTGGTAGTGGATTAGAAGTTGCTGGTGTTCTTGGTGCTGCTTTTCCACCAGCATTAATTTTAGAAGGTCTTGGTGCTACTATTGGTTTAGTTGGTGCTGTTACAGAAGGATTTGGTGAAGAAGAAGCAAGTGAAAAAGCAAAAAATCAAGCCGAAAAAGATATTACTTCTCAAAAGAGAAGTGAAGCTGTTTCTTCTCAGGTTACTCAAGTTGTTGGTCGCACCCAATAAATTTTTTTATTTTTTTTAAATTTATTCTTAATAATTATTTTATAAACTATATTATAAAATGAGTTCTTATTGGAGAAATGACGATAAAATTAAGGTATCGCAGACCCAAGTTTCTATCCCTTCGACCAACGGACAATCTTACACAGGGACGGCGGGTCAGTCGGGTCGCCGAGTAGATTTTGAGATTCCCCCAACAGTTAAATTTTTAGACGGCAAAAGTAGTTATCTTCAGTTTGATTTAAAGATAGCTGTTCCTGCTGGTGAAGCTCCAACAAGGTTACATTTAGACCCTTTTATTGGAGGTCAATCATGTATCAAAAATATTAGGATATATTCAGGATCTCGCTCTGTTCTTTTAGAAGAAATTACAGAATATAATGCTAAAGTTCAAATTCAGTATTCATACAATCAAGACGAAAGCATGAGAAAAATGAGAGCATTAAAAGAAGGTTCACTTGTTGATACAATTGAAAATAGAGGTACACTTGGGACTTCAGTTTCAAATAATATTGACCTATCTACTAATCCATTCTACAAGCCAGTTGGGACTGTTCCTGTGGGTCGTGATTGGGGGACTGCTGACGATTTCCTAACTGCTAAATTATCACTACCAATCCATACTGGTCTTTTTGCTGACGGAGGTGATAAAATTTTCCCAGTTCTTATGACTAATGGTCTATTTATTGAGGTTGATTTAGAAGATCCAGCAAGATTTATTAAGCAGTTGGATAGTGTTAATCGCCACCGAAGAATGAAACAAAATCCGGTATTTCATGGTATAGACGCTGCTGGGGCAGCACTCGCTATTGGTAACGCAGACAATAGGACTACAGTTTTCCTTGCTAAATCAAATAATATGAGAAGTGTTGAAAATTGTCCTTTTGTAAAAGGTGAGCGTGTAGGTATATGTTCTTCTACTAACCCCGATAGCCAGTGTAATTTAACACTAACTTCTAGCGGTGCCGTGGGTTATCCAGTAATTACTGATATTTCAATAGACGCAACATTTGTAAAACTTACATTAGAAGAGTTTCAAAATAGCGACGGAGGGACTGGTATAGAAGCAACCTCAAATAACTTTATTGTTTTCTCTGCTTCTGTAGACCAGCGAAGAGTTGGTATTGCTGCCCCAAACGCAATACTTATCGCAGCTAAAACTTCTTATGCTGCTACTTGTGAATTTTCTAATATGGAGATTGTATGTTCTCAAGTTGGTGTAGATCCAAGATATGAATCAGGTATGTTAAAGAAAATGAGGGACGGAGGATCAATTGAGATTGATATTCCAAGTGTTACTAACTATAAACATTCATTACTATCAAGTAATCGTAACGCAACAGTAAATTTAGCAGTTTCTAATACAAGGGTAAAATCTATGATATGTATGCCTAGCGACGCAAATGTAATGAATAGTGCTGATTTAATTGGTGGGACACAGGCAACATATCTTGAAGAAGAAGAAGGTATGGACGGACAACTGCATAGTATTCGGTCAGGTCAAGTTGGTATTATAGATCAACTGACTTCTTATCAAATGGTTGTAGACGATAAATTAGTTCCCTCAAGACCTATTGTTGTATCAAAGATTAATAAGGGTACTTCAATAGCAGCACAGCCTCTAATTGAATTAGAAAAAGCACTTAATCAGGCTGGTATTGTTCCAAGATCTTTTGTTGATTACAATAGAAAT
>Ga0181421_1000315_pt1 | contig 13936 bp, 10 predicted proteins | sample 44SPOviralmetaG_FD_130146 | JGI IMG/M metagenome (GOLD analysis project Ga0181421, IMG submission 130146) | Marine viral communities from the oligotrophic San Pedro Time Series (SPOT) site, San Pedro Channel, CA, USA - 44 SPOT_SRF_2013-06-19 | ecosystem: Environmental > Aquatic > Marine > Strait...
ACTGACCACATACAACAGATGAACGATTTAACAACGCCCTTTTTGACGAGAACAGGGCAAATAAATACTTTCTTCATAGAGGCCGAAGGACATCGGTACGAAGTATTTATTGAGGGCGACTTTACATACAACAACAACTTCAATGACCTTGGAGAGGAATTAAGAACCTTCTCAACCGACATTAGCTTTAGAGTTCTTGGCTATCTAATGGGTGAAGGCCCAAACGATGAACAGCCTAAAATTTCAATTGTTGAAAATGCTGTTGAAGTGAAGATCCCCAGAGAGAGAGTTATTGTCGGAGACATTAACGAACTCACAAAGAAATCATTTTATCGCGAGTAGTCTTTTGACTGTCTCAATAACTATTTATTTTGAATGTTACTACTAATAGGAGTAATCAAATATGGCTGACGAAAGAAAGTTTAGATTCGTATCTCCCGGTGTTTACATCACCGAGATTGATAGATCACAAATTCCCACACTACCTGACCTTGTTGGGCCTGCTATTGTAGGTCGCGCTGCTCGTGGACCAGCATTTACACCAATCCGGATCTCATCACTCTCAGAGTTTGAGAATGTTTTTGGTGGAACTGTGCCCGGTACTCAGCAACCCGGTGATGTTTGGAGATTTGGTGCTCTTAATGCACCAATGTATTCTACTTACGCTGCCTCTGCTTATCTTACTGTTGGCGCAACTCCTATCACCTACATGCGCCTTCTTGGCGTAGAGTCAGATGATGCTTCGGCCTCCGGGTTTGGTGCTGCTGGCTTCGACGTAGGAGCAGGAACTGATAACGCCGCCCCAGCATCCACCGCTGGTGCATTTGGTCTATTCCTATTCCAGAGTGGAACAACCTCCACCACAGGTACACTAGCTGCTGTTGTATACTCTTCAGGTTCAGCCCTTTACCCTTCCGGTACTCTTGTTGGCGGCGATGGTACTGGTGCAGGCATGAACATTCTCATAGAGTCTGACAGTACATCACCTGAGTTTGTTATAGAATACAAAGATGGCGTCAAAACTTACAAGCAGAAAGTTTCTTTGGAGGTTGGAGCCCCTAACTACATTAGAGACGTTCTAAACACCAATCCACAGCTTATCGACTACAGAAGAAACGGTCTATCCTCAACATATGATTCAGTTGAAAATCCAAATTCTAAAGTCAAATACTGGATTGGTGAAACTTACGAGAGAGCAGTCAAGGAAGAAGTTATTGATCTAAATGGTACAAACACTTTCTTCGCAGCCATGGTGCCGCTCATGAAGGAGACGACTTCTGGACTTGCAGACAGGACAGATGGTTACCGTGAGGCTCACACTCCTTGGTTTATTTCTCAGGACTTAAGTGCAAATACTAGCTCCTTTGATCCAGCCGACACAGATCGAGTTAAGAGATTGTTCAAATTTGTTACACTTGATGGTCAGGGCGAGTTTGCTAACAAGGGACTTAAAGTTTCAATCGCAAATGTTGCCTACTCACCTAACGATAATGTTAACTTCGGTAGCTTCGATGTCCTCATCAGAAGAGCAGGAGACAACGATAATCAGCCAGACGCTGTAGAGCAGTTTAGCGGCGTCAATTTGAATCCTAACTCCGCAGATTATATTGTTGCACGAATCGGTAACAGTTACCGTGAGTTTGATCAAGCTGATCGCGTACTCAAGGAGTACGGAGAATTTCCAAACATATCACAGTACGTCCGTGTTGTAGTAGGCTCAGCCGTCGAAGCGGGTGATACACCTGCGTTACTACCTTTCGGCTACTACGGAATTCCAAAGTTTGCTACTGCAATAGCTTCAGGCTCACAGCAGCATAATTTCTCTGACCGCTGGGTTTCCAACAAGGGATACAGCGCAGACACAAACGCTTCGACGAATTTTATTATCTCCTCTTCACAGGACATTACTGCCTCCATTGGCTTCCCAGACATTCCTGTTCGCCTAACTGCTTCACGGCCAACAACTAAAAGAATTAACTACTTCGGTGTTAGTGCAGAGACTTCGCAGGATAGCGGAGTTTATAGCGAAGGCTATGTTGACTACACTCGTTTCTTGGGATCAAGTGTTATTGGCAAGTCTAGTTGGGTCGATGATTTTGGCCTTGGGTCTCTACCAACGGGTATTACACTCCAAGACGCCTTTACTCTTGACGAGCTTGTTGTCACAAGGCAGTCAAACTACAACTTTGCGACACGTCCAAGAAACAATATTCTTGAAGTAACCTTTACTTCAGGTTCCCGCGTAGCTGGAACAGCATTCAACTGTTCTTCATCAGCTACAGGAGCCCCAACATCAACTTCTTACAAGAATATTCTTGATGCCGGCTTCAATAAGTTCACCGCACCATTCTTCGGTGGCTTCGACGGTCTAGACATTACTGAGCGTGATCCACTTCGTAACAACTTGATGCGAAGAGCTTCTAGTCCTACAATCGAGAACAACTATGTTCTAAATACCTACGAGACTGCAATCGACATCTTGTCCGACACAGAGCAATACGAGTACAACATGCTCAGCTTGCCCGGTGTTTGGTATTCTCCAGTCACTGACAAGGTAATCGAGACATGTGAAGAGCGAGGCGACGCTTTGGGTATTATCGACCTTGAGGGTGGCTACATTCCTCCTCACGAGCAATATTACACCAGTGCTGCTAGTCGTAAGGGAAGCGTCGATACTGTGCTTACTAACCTAGACGCTCGTAATCTAAACAACTCATACGGTGCTACTTATTACCCATGGGTATTGGCCCGTGACGGTTCCGGCGCACCGCTAAGACTACCACCATCAGTACCAGCAATCGGCGTTTTGGCTAGAACTGAAGCAGTATCCGATGTTTGGTTCGCACCAGCCGGATTCAACCGTGGTGGCCTTTCTAACGGCGGCGCAGGTATTACCATAACTTCAGTTGATGAAGTTCTAAACTCTGCTGACCGTGATCGACTTTACGCAAGCAACGTCAACCCAATCGCTCGGTTCCCTGCCGAGGGCATCGTAGTGTTCGGACAGAAGACACTACAGGCTACACCATCTGCACTTGATCGAATCAATGTTCGACGCCTTCTCATCTTCTTGAAGAAGGGTATTTCAAGAATCGCATCTGCTACCCTCTTTGAGCAGAACGTCCCAGCCACTTGGAGACGCTTCAAGAATGCTGCTGATGACTTCTTGTCTGCTGTAAAGGTTGGATTTGGCCTAGACGATTACAGAATCGTTCTTGACGAGACAACAACAACTCCTGATCTTGTAGATCGTAATATTCTTTACGCTAAGGTCTTTATCAAGCCAACTCGTTCCATTGAGTTCATTGCTCTAGACTTCCTTATTACAAGATCTGGTGCTTCTTTTGATGACTGATACTAATTATTAGAGAATAAGGAGTTTTTCTAATGGCTTTTGCAACTAACTTTTGGACCAAACCCGGTGCAGCAGATCCTAAACGCAGTTTCCGCTTTAAGATTATTTTCGGCGGAAACGCTATCTGGTGGGCTAAGACAGCCGACCAGCCAATAGCTACCGTGAGTGCCGGCGCAGAGTTTGACTTTTTGATTCACAAGTTTTATTACCCCGGTAAAGTAACTTGGAATGATGTCAGCGTTACTCTTGTTGATCCTGTTACGCCCGGTGCTCTTGATTCTCTATTGGCTACTCTCTACAGAACCGGATACCGGATCCCAGAAAATCCTAATGATGCTTCTTTCACATCCATTTCTAAGGCTGGTGCAACCGGCGCACTTGGAACAGTAGAGATTATCGTCATTGACTCTGAGGGAAGAGACTTACATGCTTGGAAGCTAAACAATGCTTTCATCATGACGGTTAGCCCCGGCGCTCTAGACTATGGTTCAGAAGACTTGATGGAGATCTCACTTGGCCTCAAGTATGACTGGGCAACTTACACTTCTTACCTCGACCCAGCTAATGGAGAGCGTAACGAAGAAGGTTCAAAATACTTTACAACCAGTGATAACGACACCACACAGCTTGGTAGAACATTCCCCACGCCTAATGGCGAGGTTGTTGATGGGAGCAGACCGGCCATTCCCGGCGCACCGTCTGATCCAGCGACCCGTAACCTATCCTGAGATAGCTAACACATTATAATATCACAAAATATTTCACCATCTTTCTATTTATTATATGATAGGGAGATGGTGAAATGCGTTTTTGGACATCAACAAAACTTTCTGCTCTAAATCCAAGACGAGAACATTTATTTTTGATCGAAATGGATTTATTTAACCCCGAAGGCAGTGCAAGCACAAGCACGGTATGGTTTGCGAAATCTGTTACAAAACCCGGTCTTTCTTTCGTATCAGATTCGGAAGAAGACGGAAAGCTTATTGGTGATACTGGTTTCAAATATCAGGTAATAGACGGCGTAGAAGCTTTTAGTGATATAGAAATTTCTTTGATTGATCCGGGCGTTGTGTATGCCACAGAATCTGGTGCCGAGCTTAGCGCAACTGAAATTCTTGTTAGAGCTATGTCTGATCTTCTAAGTGATACTAAGGGCTTTATTAGCGTCCAGAAGTCATCAGAAGCTATAAAATCAATTACAATTAGGCAGCTAAAAAACGATGTTGCAACAGCTAAGGAGGCTCTTGCTGCAACAACAGCCACTGCTGATGCAGCCGGTAACCTTGCAACAGCAGCCGTTGGTGCCTCGACCGGAGCCCCCGGCGGCTTAAGCGGTCTAATTGCAAATTTCCCTGCGGCTGTGGGAGCCGGGACATCAGTCAGAAAATTGCTAGAAAGAGCCTCGACACTTGTCGAGGCAGAAAGCTGGTCCATACACAGTCCTTATTTTAAGAAAATTGATTTCGGATCTTTAGATTATTCTTCAGAAAATTTAGTTGCAATTACTATCACACTAGGTTATACTGGTTATAGTGTAACTTTTGATGGCTCAAGCAGTGACTCTAGAAATTATGAAATAGGCGTCAAGAGTCTTGCCGAGGCTAGTGACGAAGGTAAAGAAATTCAAAGAGCACTCGATGACGGCGCAGCCGACTACATATAATTGATTCTAAATTGGAGAATAGTTTATGAGAGATAATAGTTCAAGATTTGAGGTTCCACAAGAAGAACCACAAGAAGCAAAAGCCGTTGACTTAATGTCTTTTGCGGCCCCAACTCAATTCGTAACACTTCCTTCAAAGGGAAAGTATTACCCAGAAGGACACCCACTCAAAGATCAGGAATCTATCGAGGTCAAGTTCATGACCGCCAAGGAAGAGGATATTTTGGCCTCTCAGGAACTTATCAAAAAGGGCGTGGTCTTAGATCGACTGATCGACAGCCTTATTATAGACAAGCGTCTAAGGGCCACAGACTTGCTAGTTGGAGACCGGGCAGCAATCATGTATGCTGCCAGAATCTCAGCTTACGGTCCAGAGTATCAAACCAAATTTTTCTGCCGTTCTTGCTCTAACGCTGTAGAGCATGAGTTTGACCTTGAAGAGATTCGAGAAAAGGAAGAAGCTGATTTTGAAGACCTTGGCGCTGAGTGGGTTGATGGTCATTGGACTTGTGTCTTGCCTTCTACTGGTGTAACAGTAGCCATGCGACTTCTTGACGGAAAAGACGAGCAAGAAATTGCTAAGTTCACTAAGAAGAATGCCAATAGACCACAAGGTCTTGGTGCTTTAGCGACTCAGTTGCTTTTCATTATTCATAGCATTAATGGAGAGACAGGCAAGGCAGCAATCATGAACTTCGTTCAGAACATGCCAATGAGAGATTCTAAGTATCTTCGCAAGGTTCATGCAGAAGTATCGCCGTCCCTCAACACTGAAATGGAAATTGTTTGTGATAACTGTGGCGCAGATCAGGAGGTGGAACTACCGTTGTCGGTAGAGTTTTTTTGGCCTAAGCAATGATTACATTCAATCCGTGTATGAAGAAATATTTCTTCTAAAATATCACGGACAATGGTCTTTCTTTGAAACTTATAATCTTCCTGTTGTTATCCGACGCTGGTTTTTGGAGCGTTTGATCAAGCAGAAAGAAGACGAGAAAAAAGAAATGGAAAAAGCTCAAAAGAAAGGTAGTCCTAAAGGCCGGTCATAAGACCGGCTTTTTTATTTGTAAACTATTTATTTTGATAAGGTTTATTTTGGAGTCGAGTAATGGCTGAGGGCGATTTTAGCGCAGAGGACCTTTTAAGGTTTCAGGCTGCTGGTATTGATGTAAAAGAGATTAAGGCGCGTAGCGAAGCCATTGCCGAATCTATTAATGTAATAAGTGAAGCAAATATTAGCGCAGCAAGTTCTTTGGGACTCTACACTCAGGCTCTTCGAGATAATGCTACGGCTCAAGCAGAACTTCGCACCGCTGATGCCGCATCGTCCGCAGCCAAAGAACTGCTAACTTCTACAACGAGAAAATTGAATTTAGCTATAGAAGATCAGAAAGTAGACCTGAACGAGCTTTTTCAAGCCCTTGAAAACGTAGAAAAAGCCGAAAAAAACCTAATAAAAGTTCAAGCAGACACAAAAGCCGCCAAGTTACGGCAGAAAGCATTTGAAACTTCCACCAAGAAGGGACTAGATTTTGCCAAATCTCTTACTAACATAAGTGATATACTTGAGTCAACGGATGAGCTAGACCAGTATGCGGTTGGATTGGTAGCAATATCAAAGGACACAGGAAAAGCTGTATTAGGAACGGATCAGCTTAAAAAATCTCTAGGGAATCTTACAAATGGATTTGCAAAAGTATTTGACAGAACCAATCTAGCTGCAAACGCTGTAAAATTCTTTATCAATAACCTGAACAATGCTAAAAAAGTTTCAACAGAAGTTTCTGACGCAATTGTAGGTTTCAACCAAGCAACCGGATCACCGGGCGCTTTCAATGATGTTATAAATGATGCCGCTTCTAGGACTCTTGCTTTTGGAATATCGGCAGCAGACGCCGGCAAAAACTTTGAAACCCTTTTTAAAACCGTAAGAGATTTTGCAGATCTAACACCTCAGGCGCAAATAGAAGTAACAGAAACAACAAGCTTGCTTCGTAAAATGGGATTCGGCGCTGATGCATCAGCACAAAATATTCTATTCCTAACAAAAGCTATGGGCGCTTCGGCAACTGACGCAAGCAAATTCAATGTTGGCCTAATGGTTCTTTCACAAAATCTAAACATGCCTATCGGAGAACTGACCAAAGGCTTCACCGCAGCACAAAAGGTGCTGGCTGCTTCAGCACAGACAACAGAAGAGGTACAGGTCCAGTTCGCTCAACTTGCCGCTCAATCCAAAGCAACAAATATATCAATTGATAGACTGGTCCAAGTTGCTCAAAAGTTTGATACATTTGAAACAGCAGCTACACAGGTTGGAAAACTAAATGCAATGTTAGGAGGCCCTTTCCTAAGCACAGTTGAAATGGTTAGTGCTACGAACCCCGCAGAAAGAATACAACAATTGGCCAGCGCGTTAGATCAGGCAGGCAAGTCTTTCAATGATATGGCTTATTTTGAAAGAAAAGCAATTGCTGACGCTGCTGGTCTTGCCGATGTCAATGAATTGGCGCTGCTGATGTCTGGTAACCTCTCTATGATCGCACCTCCTGAAATGACTGAAGAGCAGATTGTTGCTATGAAAAAGCAAATGCAAGAGTTTACAAAGATAACTGATGCTGTGGAGAACCTTGGTGTTAGTTTTGTCGTAGCATTCTCACCAGTATTTGATTTCTTCAAGGGAATAACAGTAGAGGTTTCTAGATTCTTTGCTCTGTTCTCCGAAAGAATGACATCGGATCCCCTTGGTTTCGGTACATCAACAGAAAACTTTAGAGAATTTTTTCAAGGTGTTATGACCGGGTTTTCAGCCATAATTGATCTCCTTTCTGTTGTTGCTATTCCAATTTTTGATATTTTTGCTGGCATTGTAAATGGTATAGCAATATCATTTAATGCAATAACAACTGTGTTTGGAGTCCTTGCTTCGCAATTTAAAGCAACTTTTGGCGGGGGCTTTTTAGAGTACGCTCTTGAGACAGTAAGAGGAATTTCTGGCTTCTTTCAAGGCATTGGGACACTCTTGAGTACGGTTATAGTTCCTTACCTTATGTTAGCCGCCGCCAAAATGACTGTAATTGCAGTTCAGTCGGGAATTGCTGCCGCTGAAATGGCAGTGGTGGCTATACGGTCAGCGTATGCTGCTGTTGCTGCAATTTTCCAAAGCAATGCCAAGATCCCCATCATCGGCGGCTTTATAGCCGCTGGTATTATCGCAGCTATGACTACTTCTATGGGTAAAGTACCGGGTATGATCAAAGCAGATGACATGATGTCTCCCGGTGGTAATTACGGCAAGCGCGTTCTTTTGGCCCCTGAAGGAGCATTTGCTCTAAATAATCGAGACACAGTTGTTGCAGGAACAAATCTAACACAAAACTCAATTACAAATACTCAGAACAACACACAGGTTGCACAAGCTAGAACAGCCGGTCCAGCAGGTCCAATCAATCTTAATGTTGCGCTTTCAATTGATGGAACTGAGTTCAAGACCTTTGTAAACAGTGTGAAAGTAGATAATACGCTAAACAACAACCTTTATAATTCCATCGCGAAAATGATGGATGGAAGTGGGGTAAGATAATGAAATTACAAATTATACCTTTGCACACTAGAACACCTGCACAGCCCTCCTCGAAGCCGGAAGCTCCGGCTAACAGTGACCTTGGTGGTATCTCATTTACCATAACAACCTTAGGCGCATTCAAGGACGGTGTTGAGACCAAAACCGCCAAAGATCAGGTATTTGGGCGCACTGATCCTATGGAATATTACGAGGGCACAAATCGTAAAGTGTCTTTTGAATTTCAGATAGGTGCCAGTAATGCAAGCCCCAGCGCCATAGAAAGAAACGCTCGCGCTGTCGCACTGTTCATGCAATTGCAATATCCTGCTTATTCGTATATAAAAGGTAAGCGCGGCCCTGTTTTGGCCGCACCACCTCTCTTCAATGTTAGGTTTCTTAAAAGCGACATCAAAATTTTTGATGAAATTGGATACATCAGTGGCTTGGGGTACACCGCTGGGTCAGATACAACTTCAAAAGCACTGCAAAACACAGGTGATCCAGATGGTCTTGTCGGAGTAAAAACCTATAATATTTCTTTCGATTTTAGCGTGATTCATAGAGACATCGCAGGGTTCGATATAGACCTGAGAAACCGTAATGGTGATACAAGGCTAAAGGCTCCTCGCGCAAATCCATTTTATCCATTCAACCAGATCGCAAAATAGGACTATAGGATAATTATGTTTAGATACCAAAAATACACAGAGTTCCTAAATAATGAAACTTTTTACTCTAAGCAAATCAAACGAAGGGGTAAAAAGCAAATTAGACAATATGCTTTGAAATCTCTGGGAAGCATACCAGAAGAGACCAAAAGAGGTCTAAACGTAATAGAAAGAACTTGGGAAGTAAGTACAAAGCTATACAAGTTAGCAGATGAAATATATGGAGACCCAGATCTTTGGTGGTTGATTGGTTATTATAACAACAAGCCTATAGACGCTAATTGGGAACCCGGAGACACAGTTCTTATTCCAACGAATACAAGATTTTTGTTAGAGTTACTGGATGTTATATGACCCCGGAAGAAGCAAAAAAACTAATTGGTATCACGCCTGATACTAACGAAGATTATGTAGATGAATCTCAAATAACAGAAGAATTGAAAGCTATTTATGAATCTCTTAAAGAGGGTCAATTACTTCAAGAGGATTCCACAATATCAAGAAGATTTACTTTAGTCAAGAAATATAAAATGTTGCAACAAAAGAAAGAGTCTGATACATTAACTGAAGCAGAAAGAAAAATGCTAAGACAGTTGAAAGCAAGATTAGGAAGAATTTGAGATGACCACGCCAAAGCCAACACCCTCGCTCCAAGATAAGTTATTTTTGTTTATACACGAGGCGGCAAAAGAGTATTACCCCACAGATATTAAAACTATTTTTGACTCCGGAGGCTCTGTCAACCCTATTTTTCCTCCAAAATATACTAATAACGATATTATTAAAAATTGTATTCCTCAAACTGACACTCTAATAAACAGAAATAATAAGCCAGAAACCGCTTTATTTTACTTGAAAGACGCTATATATGCTGCCCTCGTGCCCGATATTAGGTTTTATAAAGTAATTTATGAACTCAAAGATGGCTTCCCTGATCCAGATCGGAAGAAACTAATAGAATGTCCTTTTCCAAGATCAGCAAGGAATAATATCACCGACGCTGCCGGAAATTTAGTGGGTCAATCAACAAGTGGGGCAGATATTAAGAAATTTGCACAACCACTGGTGGATAGAAGAGGGCAAATAGGGGTCAAATCTTTTGATTGGAATTATGTTGGAACAGATAGTTATACAGCCCTAAGAGATATAGAAGCGGAACTAACTTTGACTATGGATGGTATCGCTGCACTTTCAGCGCAAAGGCAAAATGAAGCAGGCCAAAGATACCGCTTGATGGATCTTCTGATTCAGTCGGACTGTTTCAAAGATCAAACTGGTGGTACACAAGCTCCTAACACCTCTGCTCCTCTAAAATATGATCCGGGCTGTTATGAGATACTAGTCGAGGCAGGGTACCTTATAGATGAAGACAAACTCAAAGACATAATCAAAAAGATGGGCATCCCAACCACAGATTATTCTCCAGTTTTTTTTAACGACGCCGATATTGAAAAGGCAATCAGAAACTTCTCAATAGATAAACTTCGATCTACATTGTATTTAACAGTTGTCGATCACAAATTTACATTTGGAGAAAATGGAAAGGTTGAATGTACGATAAACTATAGAGCACGTTCGGCTGTGACCAGTAGATTTTCTGATACAAATATTTATTATAGCGCAGAACAGAACAGAATATTAAAGATATTTAAAAGAAAAATCGAAGCCGCAGAAGCAATTTTGGAAGCGAAGGCTGTAAGAGGTACATCAGCCGCCTCAAAGGCAGAAAAGGAAGCCATAAAGAGGTATCAGAATTTGAACTCTGCCATATATGCTTCGGCCAAAGTTGGCCCAAGGCCCTTGATCTCCACACGAACGTCTGTAGAAAAAACACAAGAGATTATAGATGACTTCAAAACTAGAAGAGAAGAATTTATTGAAAATGATGTTAACGACCCAGCAACCGGGTTCGGACCAGAAATATTTAAGAGACTGCTTTTTGAAAATAACGTGTATTCCTTTAACGAGTTTACGGTCCAAAAACCTCTCGATGATTATCTTAAAAAACCTACCGTCGCTAGTTTGGCAACTCTAAAGAATGCTTTTGTCCCAAAGGGCACAAGCGGCGCTGGCGTCTTTGGTCCCGGCATTCGACCCGGTACCATTGAGCCTCTGGGATTATCTACCGGTGGTGCCACGGTCAGTTTTGAAAGTCTTGGTTCAAATAAAACTTTTTATTTTTTAGGAGATTTATTGGACGCAATTTTATTTAGAACCAGAGGTACAAGCCCATCAACCGGCAGCATAAGAAGGCAAGTTTATCAAAATTATAGATTCATTCTAAGCAACGTAAAGCTTGCAGACCCAACCAGAGGGCCTAGCGTCTATTCGTTGATTCCATTGGCCGCATTCCCTATTGCTCATACAGTTTTCAGAAAAATTGTCGAAGACCTAAAGGCACAAAAGTCACCCAGAATTTCGTTCACAGGGTTTGTCAACAAGCTGCTAAAAGTAATAGAGAAGTCATTTACTATTGAAGCTACAAAAATAGCTTTCTCTGACAAGAAGTTATTGTTCAACACTTTGACATTTAACCATTACGCAGACTCAATAAAGCCACTTGAAATACAAGATGTAACTTACACTCCCTATCAGAGGGGGCTGACTACAGTATCCCCTGTAGACGTAGATCTTGTTAATTTGTCCGAGGATCTTATACCCGTTAGTGGTGGAAAGGTCAGCCTTCTTCCCCTCCTTCAGCAAACTATATCCAAGCTTGACGAAGATATTATCGACAATTTTAATTTATATCATATAGTTTGTTTTGCAGAAGAATCAGCGAATAACTTTATTAAACGCAAGTATGGAAATATTGTTGAAGATTTCAAGATTAATATACCTCACTTTTCCCATGGTCAAGGATATGGCCTAATAAAAAAGGTTACTCTTGAAAAATCTGATATTCCATTTGCAAAAGAACAAAGGTTTGAACAAGCAAATAAAACTAATGAACTAGATGGAAGGGCAGACTTCTATCTTACCAATTTTTATAATGCAACCTTTGAAATGATAGGGAACGATCTTTGCTCACTTGGCGGATATATTTATTTTGATCCATTTGGCTTAGCGCCTGACGGGAGCCTTGGCGAGCCAAATCAATCAAGTCCGCCATCTTTGTCTTATATTATGGGCCTTGGTGGTATCCATATTGTTACAAAGATAAGTCACAAAATGACTCCCGGCAAGTATACTACAACTGTTAAAACTCGTTGGGAGAACAGAGGAGCACTGAAATCATCATGACCGATAGAGCAGAGCTTGATGCTAAAAATTCTGATGGTGCTAGAGATCTCTATAGAAAGCGTAGAGACTACACTAGATATTCTATCGAAACAGCCGTGCAGGGCTCTGTTCCGTTCAAGATTCTGGGATCCCGCCAACAAATTAACTTTCGGTCTATGAAAGACTTTGAGATCAACAGAAAGTATCTGATTGGTAAAGTAAGTTCTGAACAGTATGCGATTCTACCAAATCCAAGCAAGATAAAGAACATTAAGTTCTCCATAGAAGGAACCAATGTCAGTGCTTTAGATTTTGTGCAAACCAGCTTTGACCAAATGGCTGTAAGGTATTCTGAGTTGCGAGACGAAAGAAGGGTGGTAACTTCACCAGATCCACAGGTTTCTCTTTTAGAAGAACTGCGAGCAGTGAAGGGTTTTGAGAGTTCCCTAAGAACGCAGTTACAAAATATACAAGGTTTTTCATCTCGATTTATAGCAAGCCTAGATAAGCCGACAAAAGACCGAATCACAAGCCTAAGAGACTTTGCCGAACTATACATAGCTTTCCTGCTGGGACCAGACGTTAGAATACCTTATTTCTTGTCTGACTACATCAAATCTAGCTTCAATCCTCAAAGAACATCAGGTCTGGTTATAGAATTGTCTGATGCGTCTTATGGAGATGACGCCGCAAAGGTAAGTGATTTCTTGACGAACAAGAACTATAAAAAGCTGGTTGGTATTGCTCTTGAGTATGGCTTTATGATCGACAAGCAGATTCCTTGGCGTCTGGTTGCTGACGTTAATTCAAAAGCTATGCGCCAAGCAATGAGGGATAATGGATTCGAGTCCGGGTCGATTGATACCGTTTTGGAAGAATACTATTCTATTGTTGACCTAAACGACTTCTTTCTGATGATCCGAGACATGTATAGAGCTTATAATTCGTTCATCAGAACTAATAGCTTTTCCAATAGGACTAGCACAAAGCAGGAAGATGAGTCTCGCGTTATTATAAGAAACCCAATAGAGATTATGCAGCTTTCTCAGATCCCAACAGCAAAATGGATTGCCCTATTTATCCGGCTCAAAAACAAGTCTTCTGGAATCAACATGGGTCATATAGAGCTTAAGAGAATTATTTCAACAGAGACCGAAAAAGTCGGTTATGTCAGTTTGCAAAACATCGTCACGTCGATAAACAAAAAGTTTAACTTTACGCCTTATGAGTTTGGTTCGGCGGCTCATAGAACCCTAGTCCGCAAAAAGCGGTTTGAAAGAGATTCGGAAGACTCCAGAGAAGAAATAAAAGATTTTTATGTTGCAAGTTTGATGAAACAATACTAAAATGGAAGGGCGAGGTTGTTTTGCTTTTCCAAACTTTAGACGATAAGGATAATTGTGTGGGCATCTATACCAACGGTGAACTTCATTTTGACTATGTTCCCGATGGGCTGACGC
>Ga0181421_1000318_pt1 | contig 13885 bp, 14 predicted proteins | sample 44SPOviralmetaG_FD_130146 | JGI IMG/M metagenome (GOLD analysis project Ga0181421, IMG submission 130146) | Marine viral communities from the oligotrophic San Pedro Time Series (SPOT) site, San Pedro Channel, CA, USA - 44 SPOT_SRF_2013-06-19 | ecosystem: Environmental > Aquatic > Marine > Strait...
AGGTGATCTAAAAAGAATTACATTTACAACTGCGCCAGCAGCATCTCAATCAATATTTGTTTTAAATCCTGGTACAAAAAATGTACAACAACTTTCAGTAGTTGGCGATAACACAGTTACTACTGCTAAATTACAATCTAATGCCATAACAACAGCAAAAATTACAGATGCTAATGTTACAACAGCAAAGATCGCAGCAGATGCAGTCAACGCTACTAAAATAGCAGATGACGCAATTAGTGAAGAACATTTAGATGTCACAGCAATCACAGGTAATACAGAATTATCAGCGATAGCAGCAGATGATGATGTATTATTAATCTTTGATACAAGTTCAAGTACAATTAAAAAAATTCAATCATCTAACGTAGGTATCACTCCTCCTACTTATACTTCTGTAAGTCCATCTAATTTATTGACAGGTGATGGTACAGGTAATCACACAATTGTTGTCACAGGAACAAAATTTGACGCATCTGCTACATTTAAGTTAAGAACAGATGCTGGTGCAGATATTGCTTTAGATACTGTGACTAGAAATAGTCCAACTCAATTAACAGGTGTAGTCGCTAAAAGTACAGCAAACTTAACTAATGCAAACGAACCATTTGACATAATAATCACAAATGGAAATGGATTACAGGTTGTAGGTGCTAATCAAATTAATGTTGATGCATCTCCAGTATATGTTACATCAGCTGGTACTTTAGGAACGGTAGCTGGGGGTAGTGCAATAACTACAATAGATATTGTTGCTGCTGATCCAGAATCAACAGCTGGCGTTACCTTTGAATTACAATCAGGTGCTATACCAGCAGGTTTATCAACTGCGACAGTAAATGAAAATGGTGTGTCTAAATTTAGAATTACAGGAACACCTACAAATCCAGTTGCAAACACAACATCAAATTTCGTATTAAGAGCAGTAGATAATGCTTCAAATACAACTAGCAGAGCATTTGCTATAACTGTAAATAGAACATTTACATCAACATCATTTACATCATCTGGTACTTTCGCAGTGCCATCAGGTACAACATCACTTGACTCGGTATTAGTTGTAGGTGGTGGAGGTGGTGGTGGTAATGACCACGGTGGTGGAGGTGGTTCTAGTGGATTAGTATTCATGCCGAGTTATCCAGTCACACCAGGTGGTACTTTAACTGTTACAGTAGGTAGTGGTGGGTCTGGAGCAGGTCCATCTAGGAGAGGGTGTTCAGGACAAGATTCAGTATTTGGTGCTCCTGGTGATCCAGGCAAACACCCATCAGGTGATGTCTTAACTGCCAAAGGTGGCGGTGGAGGTGGAGGAGGAAACTCTAATTATACTGGTAATACAGGTGGATCTGGTGGTGGTGGTTCAGGACACGGAAATAATTCTACTGGTACAACTAATACTGGTGGTAACGCAAATCAACCAACTCAATCAGGTGATAGTGGTGCATACGGATTTGGAAATGCTGGAGGAGCTGGTGTAAATCCAAGTTGTGGTAACCAAATGTATAGTGGTGGTGGCGGTGGCGCTGGTGGTGCTGGATCAATAGGAACTCCAGGCCAATGTGGTGCTGGTGGTATAGGTAAAGCTTATACAATAGCAGATGGTACAACTTCAGTTTATTATGCTGGTGGTGGAGGAGGATCACACCTACATGGTGGTTCTTATGGGTCAACGTCACCTCCTGGTGGTCAAGGTGGTGGTGGTAATGCAGTTAAATCTGGTCAATGTGCTCAAAATGGTCAAGCCAATAAAGGTGGCGGTGGTGGAGGCGGACCAGGAGGTGGTACTGGCGGTAAAGGAATAGTAATTGTAAGGTATTAATAAATGGCATATATAGGAAGACAACCAAGTTACGGAGCATTTGAGAAACAGTCTTTGACTGCTGACTCATCAACTACTACATTTAGTTTAAACTATGTAATAGGTAGTTCGTCATCTATAATGGTATCTGTTGCTGGTGTTGTACAAGAACCAGAAGTAGGGTATAATTTATCAGGTGGAGGTACATCACTAGTATTTTCAACGGCACCTACTTCAGGTGATACAGTATTTGTTGTATTTTTAGGTATCGCTAGAGACGTAGGACAATTTTTAAATTCAGGTATTATCACAGCTCAAACATTATTAGATGAAAGAGCGGCAAGTGCCGATCAATTTTTAGTATATGATACAAGTGCCTCTGCTCTTAAAAAAATTAATGCGTCAAATGTTGTCGCAGCTAGTGTAAATAGAACAGGTACAGGTGATGGATCAACTGCTACATTTACAGTCACTAGTGGTGTAACTGTCGCAAATACATTGGTTTTTTTGAATGGTATTCATCAAAGACCTACAACAGATTATACAATTTCAGGAACAACTTTAACCTTTGGCACAGCGCCAGCTGCGTCAGATAGAATAGATGTGAGGGAGCTACCTGCGTAGATAGATAAATAGAGATATGGCAACAAAAATTAGACAATCAAATATAGATAATACAGTTATAACTGGAAACACAGAGTTATCTGCTACAGCAGCAGGTGATGATGTATTATTAATTTTTGACACAAGTTCAGGAACAATTAAAAAAATTCAATCATCTAATGTAGGACTTCAAGCGCCATCAATAACTACTGTATCACCAAATAATGTTTTAACTGGTGATGGCACAGGTAATCATACATTTGTAGTCACAGGATCAGGTTTTACTGCTGATGTAACAGCTAAATTAGTTACAAATGGTGGTACTGATATTGCCTTTGATACTGTTACAAGAAATTCATCAACACAATTGACTTGCGTTGTTGCGAAAAATAAAGCAAATTTAACAAATGCTAATGAGCCATTTGATGTCAAAGTAACTACTGTAGGTGTATTAGTTGCTACAAAAGCGGATGCATTTACAATTGACGCATCTCCAGTTTTTGTCACTTCATCAGGTTCTTTAGGAACAGGTACAGGTGGTACTTCTGTATCGTTTTCAGTTAATGCGACTGACCCAGAGTCAGCAGGTAACGTAACTTTTGAATTACAATCAGGAACTTTACCTGCAGGAACAAGTTTAGTAAATACAGCAGCAGAAGGCGGAACAGCTATCATATCTGGTACAGCTACTGACCCAGCCGGAAACACAACTTATAATTTTGTATTAAGAGCTGTTGACGCAGCATCTAACACTACTAGCAGAGCATTTGCTATTACAATTAATAAATCAATACAATATCAAACATTTACTGCATCTGGTACTTTTGCGGTACCATCTGGCCTTACATCACTGAATGAAGTATTAGTAGTCGCTGGTGGTGGCGGAGGAGGAAGAGACGGTGGTGGCGGAGGTGGCGCCGGAGGATTAGTATTCATGCCGAGTTATCCAGTCACACCAGGTGGAACACTTACAGTTACTGTTGGTAATGGAGGTCAAGGTGGAAAGAATCCATCTCTTGGACCTGCACCAGTTAATACAGGTAACACTGGACAAGATTCAGTATTTGGAGCTCCAGGTGATCCTGGAAAACACCCATCAGGTGATGTACTAACTGCCAAAGGTGGCGGTGGTGGTGGTGGAGGTCCTGCCGTTCAATCTGGTTCACTAGCTGGAGTAGCAGGTGGATCTGGTGGAGGTGGAAATGGTCATGGATCATATGGAACTATTGGAACAGGTTCAGCACAAGGTGCATCGGGAAATCAAGGAACTCAACCAGGTGACTCAGGCGCTTATGGATTTGGAAATGGAGGTGGTAACGGATACTATACTGCACAAACTCCACAAAACCATTTATCTGGTGGAGGTGGCGGCGGTGCTGGTGCTGGTGGACAACCTGGTGGTCCTGGTCACCCAAGCGCAGGTATAGGTGGTGCTGGAAGAGCTTATACAATCGCAGACGGAACCACTTCAGTATATTATGCTGGTGGTGGCGCAGGTGCTACTGGCGTAGGTCCAGGTGCTACTACAAGATCACAAGGTGGTGGTGGTACTTGTAATACTACATCACCAACTGTCGCTGGTGTTGCGAATAGAGGTGGTGGTGGTGGTGCTGAATCACCAGATGGTTCAGCAGTAGGTGGAAAAGGAATTGTTATAATAAAATACTAAATAGTATTATAGTTAAATTATTTTTTATAGGAGAAAATGAAAATGGCTGAAGAAGAAAAAAAATATGGCGTAAAAGACCCAAATGAGGGTACAAATGGTAAAGTAGCTTCAAATATGACTGGTGAGGCTATTACAGGAATTTATGATTATGGTAATATCAGTGATAGTGATAAAATATTAGTCAGAGAGATTATTGATTTAATGCGAAATAGAGGTGAAGTACCTTGTAGTATGTTCGCAGAAGAATTAAAAACAAAATTTGAATTGGTAGAAATACCAATGAAAAAAATTGAAGATTCGATATGGGGTCAATTGACAAAAGATGAAAGACTAGGACAAAGTATTCAAGGTTTTAGACAAGTTACTGATGAAAACGGTAAAAACTTTAGAGTACCACACGTTGGTTTTTCAGCTGATTTAGATTACCTTGACGAGTTTGTAAATAGATTAGTTAAAAAAATAGAAGGTATTAAAAGCAAATAAAGAGAGTAACAAATGGCACTAACAAAGATAACTAAAACTGGTATTGATGATGCTTCTGTTGAGAGAGCTAAATTAGGAGCTGACGCTGTTGACGCTACTAAAATAGCTGATGATGCAATTAGCGAAGAACATTTAGATAATACAGTAGTTACAGGATTTGGTGATTTAGGTACAAGTATTGCAACTACAGATCAAATTTTAGTTTATGACCAATCTGCTGGTTCTCTTAAAAAAATATCTCAAACAAATTTTTTAAATTTTCCTGTGGTTTCAAGTGTGTCACCTACTAATGTATTAACAGGTGATGGAACAGGAAATCATACGTTGGTTATTGCAGGAACAGGTTTTACAGGCGCAAGTGCAAATTTAGTTAATACTTCAGGTACTACTGTAAATTTTGATTCGGTCACTGTAAATAGTAGTACACAAATTACAGGAGTTATTGCGAAATCTAGTTTACCTGATTCAGGCGAACCTTATGATGTTAGAGTTACAGCGGCTTCTGGATTAAGATCAACTTTAGAAAATCAAATTAATGTAAATGCTTCACCTGTATATGTAACTGGCGCAGGTTCTTTAGGAAGTGTTGTTATTGGTCAAGCAGGTTCATTTAGTGTTAATGCGACTGACCCAGAGTCAGCAGGTAACGTAACATTTGAGTTACAATCAGGTACTTTGCCACCAAGTTATACAATTACAAATACTGCAGCAGAAGGTGGTACAGCAATTATTGCAGGAACTGATTCTTCTACAAGTTCAACAACAACTTTTAACTTTGTTTTAAGAGCAGTTGACGCAGCTTCAAATACTACATCACGTGCCTTTTCAATTCAATCCAGAGCATTAGTTTCTCAATCATTTACTTCATCAGGTACTTTTGCGGTACCATCAGGTGTCACATCAGCAGATGTATTAGTTGTTGCTGGTGGTGGTTCAGGTTCTCAAGGTGCTGGTGCTGGTGGTGGAGGTGGTGCCGGAGGACTAGTATATTTCCCATCATATCCTTTAACTTCTGGTGGAACAGTTGTAGTCACAATAGGTTGTGGTGGTGGTAATAGTAACTCAAACACAGGAAACGATGGACAAGATTCAGTATTTGCTGGATCTCCTAGTCCAGGAATAGGACAAGGTGGCGTACTTACTGCCAAAGGTGGCGGTGGTGGTGGTTACGGTGGTGCTTCTGGTGCTAATGATGCTACTAATACTAGACCAGGTGGTTCTGGTGGTGGTGCAGGAAGAGATTCAGGATGCAAACCAGGTTCACCTTATGCAGGTGTAGCAACTCAACCAACTCAACCAGGTAACTCTGGTGCTTATGGATTTGGAAATAATGGTGGAAATTCACAATCTGGTGGATGGTCTGGCGCTGGTGGTGGCGGTGGTGCTGGTGCCGTTGGAGGACAAGGTATTGGACCTTCTTCATCATGGAGTGATCAGGGTGGCGCTGGTGGTGCTGGAAGAGCTTATACAATCGCAGATGGTACAACTTCAGTTTACTATGCTGGTGGTGGTGGTGGCAATGGTGCTGGTGCCGGTGGTGGTGCTAGCCAAGGTGGAGGAGGTGCTGGAATTATAGCATATGCCCCACCATCTGGTACTCCTAATCCTAACACTGGTCAATCTTCTAACCCTGGGCAAGGCAATAAAGGTGGTGGCGGTGGTGGAGGTGGACAACAAATAACATCAGGTTCTGGTGGAAAAGGTGTTGTTGTTGTAAGATACTAAATAATTTATATTAAAAAAGTGATGATGAATGAATTACCATACAATAGTTGTAAATAATTTTTTTGATGACCCATATAAAATAATAGAGTTATCTAAAACTCAAACTTATTATTTTCCACAAAAAGATATACCAAATCAAGGCTGGTTAGGTAGTAGATCAGAAAATTTAAAATATAATTTTGTCATAGACAAAGTATTGTCTTATTACTTTTCTTCAAAAGTTAAATATCAATCAGAAATATTTTTTCATAAAAGTTCTTTTATAAAACAAGATAAAAAATCTTATATACATAGAGATATTAGCCATCAAATAGCTGGATTAATATATTTAAATGATACAAATGATATTAATTCAGGCACAACTTTATATGATGAAAATTTTAATGAAAGTTTGATAACTTCAAATAGATTTAATACTATGATATGTTATGATTCAAAACAATTTCATGGCCCTACTAGTTTAGATGTTGATAGACTTACAATGCCATTTTTTATAAACTTAATAAATGAATAATAACTTTATTTTTGAATTTAATTTAGAAAATTTGTCATTATGTGATGACTTGATTAAATTATATCAACAATCAAATAAGAGACCAGGTTTAATTAAAAACACACAAGGAAATGTATTAGATAAATCAATAAAAGACTCAACTGAATTATTAATTGATCCATTAAGTACAAACGTGATTGTAACTAGTTATTTAAAACAATTAAAGTCAGGATTAGAAAATTATTATAAAAAATATAGTCGTTTACCTAAAGTATCCCTAATTGAAAAGTTTAATATTCAACATTATCCTAAAGGAGGCGGATATAAACAATGGCATTCTGAAAGAATTGCAACACATTCAAAAAGATATTTAGTTTTTATGACTTATTTAAATACTATACCAAATGCTGGTACAGAATGGTTGTATCAAAATTATAAAACTGAATCAATTAAAGGATTGAGTGTTGTATGGCCTTCTGATTTTACACACACTCATAGAGGTATTATAAGTAATGAATATGAAAAGTATATTATAACAGGTTGGTTAAATTTAATATGAAAATAGATAATAATTTTATAAACATTATAAGTATTAGTGAAAAATTATTATGACTTATAAAACTAATGTACCATTTTTTGATACTGAAACAGGTGATAAAATAATATATCCTTTTAGTCCACCCATTTTTCAATCAGAAATCGATTCAAATTTTACAACAGAATTAATAGAAGAAGGTCGTAAACTTACAAAAAAAGAAGACGATCATAATTTTGAATTAGCAGGTAATCTAAAATACGGTAGATCATATCACTATAAAAAAGATTACTTACAAAAAGTAGAACCTTATTTAAAGACATACATTGAAAGATTTTTTAATGGATTGTATGAGCGATTTGGACAAGATACTATAATGGTTAAAAAACTATTACAAGTACAAACAAATAGTAATACAACAAGAGCAGGTGATATAAAATTAGATTCATTATGGATAAACTTTTCTCAAAAACACGATTTTAATCCACCCCATACTCATCATGGTGCATTATCTTTTGTAATATTTTGTCAAATCCCTAAAGAAATATTTAAAGTACAAGCAGATAGTAATACACAAAGAGCAGGTGAAATACATTTTACATACGGTAACCCTATATCGCCATTAATGGGTAATGATTATCCTGTCAAACCATATGAAAATTTAATGTTTATGTTTCCAGCACAATTAACACATTATGTTCCTGCATATTGGGTAGACGCAGAACGTATAAGTGTATCAGGTAATTTTGTGGTGGTCTAAATAGAATGAAGGAGTTATAGAATGCAAGTAAAAAATTCATATTTTTGGTTTAAGTCAGCATTAACATCAGAGCAATGTCAAAAAATTATTGATCTTGGTGTATCTGAGATAGAACGAATTAAAAAAGCAGGTGGTCGTGTGGATGCAACTACACATGGATATAATGATAAAGTATCAATGATAGAAAAAGGTTTAGATGTAAAACCACAAATTGATAAAACACTAGAAGAATTAAAACAAGAAACAGGAAAAGAAGGTGAAGAAATTGAAAAAGAAAAATATGTAAGAGATAGTGAAGTTTCTTGGTTAAATCCAACATGGCTCTATGATTTAATACACCCATTTATAAGAACAGCAAATAATAAATCAGGTTGGAAGTATGAATGGGATTTTAGTGAGTCTTTTCAATTTACAAAATATGGTCCAGGTCAATTTTATGGCTGGCATGCAGATGGGAATAGTTGTAATTTTGGAAAATATAAAAGATACATTCCTGGAGTAAGCCCAATAACATCTAATGGTGGAATACCAACAGGATATACTGACAATCCAGATATGATTGGTAAAGTGCGTAAACTATCAGTGACAATTAATTTAAATCAACCAGGTGAATATGAGGGTGGAAATTTAAAGTTTGATTTTGGTCCACATTCTCAAGGAAATCGTTTCCACGAGTGTACAGAGATAAGACCACAAGGATCAATTATAGTATTTCCATCTTTCACTTATCATCAAGTAACACCAGTAACTAGAGGAACAAGATATTCTTTAGTCTTATGGTCATTAGGTCAACCTTTTAAGTAAGACTAAATAAAGATAAACAAGGAGCAATAAAATGAGTTTGATGAAAAAATATATTTACAATTGGGATACACTAACGGAAGAACAAAAGAAAGACGCAGAGGCAAAGTTTAAAGGTAATCCTGGACTTAACGCAGCTGTTGTACACCCTGCCGCTAAATTTTTTGAAAAACATAGATGGGTAAAGATAGATAAATTTATAGACCAAAATATGGCAAATTTATTGTATCATCATATACAATTAGAAGCTGCTAGATTAAACTACTATGATGAAAATAGTATTGAATGTAATTCCGATACAGATGGTACTTTTACTGATAAACAAGCTCCTGGTGATTTTAGTAAATATGGTGATCCTATCTTTGATACTCTTTTAAGTTTATCTTTAGAACAAATGCAAACTCTTACTGGAAAAGAACTTACTCCTACTTATTCATATCATAGATTATATACAACTGGTACAGAATTAAAAAAACATAGTGATAGACCTAGTTGCGAAATTTCTACTACTATTTGCTTAGGATATGATATATCAAATGTAGATGCTAGTATATATCCAGATTGGGATTGGCCAATGTTTATTAAAGAAAAAGATGGTACTGAAATACCTGTTCATATGAAACCAGGTGATATGATTATCTATTGTGGTTGTGAATTAGAACATTGGAGAGAACCATTATGGGGTAATAATCATGCTCAAGTCTTTTTACACTATAATGAAAAAGGTGGACAATATGATATTCCAAATGATGGAAGACCAATACTTGGAATGCCAGCATCAATGAGAGATGAAAAGGCGATTGAAAGAAATGAAGACCGAAATATAACAGAAAATATAGTAACAGAAAATACGGTGGTAAATACAACTAAAAAAGTTATTTATTAAATTATATTAAATTATGTCAAGTGAAAAAATAAAACAAAATTGGAAAGTTCAGATTATTAAAGATAATCCTGTGTTTCCATTTTTAGTAATAGACAATTGGTATACTGCAGGTGAAGAAAAAGCAGTTTGGAAAGAGTTAGACTTTCTTAGCGCAACTCCAAAAGAACATATTGATCGTGCTGAAAATACAATTGTTGCTCGTGATAAAGATGGTTCCTCTAAAAGTAAAGCGTTTAGATTTTATATGGAAAACTTTTATCAACAACGTAATTTATCACCTATATTAAATTGTACATATAAACAATTAACATTTGAATTTAATAACATTATAAACGAATGTAAGCCATATTCTCGTAGTTATCTTTCATCTAATTTTGATAGTTCAATGGTATCTTATTATGAAGAAAATGACCATTATAAACCCCACCACGATACTATGCAGTGGACTTGTCTAATATGGATGGTAAGAGAACCAAGATTATTTAATGGTGGAGATTTTATACTAAATGATATTGATACTACAATAAAATTAAAAAATAATAGAATGATAATGTTTCCTAGTTGTTACTTACACAGTGTTACCCCTGTTAAATTTCATACAGAACCAAAAGAAATAGGTTATGGAAGATATACTATAACACATTTTTACACTAATACAGGAGCAGAGAAATGAAAACAAACAAAATTATAATTGTAGGTGGTGGTAGTGCTGGTTGGATGGCAGCAGCAACTTTAATATCACAATTTCCAAATAAAGACATTACTGTTTTAGAATCACCAAATATTCCTACGGTTGGTGTAGGTGAAAGCACTTTAGGACATATAAATGCGTGGTTAGATTTATTAGGTATAAAAGATGAAGACTTTATGCCACATACAGATGCAAGTTATAAGTTAAGTATTCGTTTTGAAGATTTTTATAAAAAAGGTGATGGTGGTTTCCATTATCCATTTGGTGAGGTTGTAGAAAATAAAAGAATAGGAACAAAACAATTATGGTTTTTAAAAAAATATTTAGAACCAGAAACACCTGTGACAGAATATGCAAATTGGTTATATCCAAATATGGCATTAGTAAATAATAACGTATTATTTAAAAATGAAAATAATGAATTAGAAAATTTTGATTTTAAAAATTTTGTTGCTTATCATTTTGATGCAACTAAATTTGGGTTGTGGTTAAAAGAACATTATTGTAAACCAAAAGGTGTTAAACACATATTAGAAGATGTAAAAACAATAGAAACAAATGAAGAAGGTATAGTGTCTTTAAATAATATACATAAAGCTGATATGTTTATTGATTGTACTGGTTTTAAATCAATGTTATTAGGTGAAACTTTAAAAGAACATTTTAATGATTACTCAAATTTATTACCTAATAATAAAGCTTGGGCAACAAGAGTACCATATAAAGATAAAGAAAATGAATTAGTACCTTATACAAATTGTACAGCTATTGAAAATGGTTGGGTATGGAATATACCTAATTGGGAAAGAATAGGAACTGGTTATGTTTATTCTGACAAATATGTAAGTGATGAAGAAGCGTTAAATGAATTTAAAAGACATTTAGATAAAAAAGGTAGTGACTATTCTAATAGTGATTTTAAAAATATTAAAATGAGAGTTGGAATACATGATAGATTATTTGTAAAAAATGTATGCGCCATCGGTCTATCTGCTGGCTTTATAGAGCCATTAGAATCAAATGGACTATTAAGTGTACACGAATTTTTAATTGGTCTAGTTAAAATAATGAAGCGAGGAGAACAGAATACAATTAGTCAATGGGATAGAGATAATTTTAATGTAGATTGTAAAAATTTTTTTGATGGTTTTGTAGAATTTGTTTCTATACATTATGCGTTATCTCATAGAGACGATACAAAATATTGGAAAGATATATCAAATAAATCTTTTTATGATAATAGAATAAACGAAGAAAATATAAAATCAGATATATTAACAAAAATGAGACAAGGGCGATGGTTTATAAATGATAGTGGTCATCACTGCATAGGTGTTGGATTAAGATACTTTGGGTATGATGTGCTAAAAGATAATGGCACAAATGATGATAAATTACAAATAGGTTTAAGAGAAAAAGAAGTTAATAAATGGAATATAATTTGTAAAGATAAGCCAAAACTATTACAATTTTTAAAAGATAACATACATAAAGATGCCTGAATTTAGAACATATAATTTGTGGCCAATACCAGTTTATGAGGCAGAGATACCTGTAAAACAAGAATGGAAAGACTTTATTGTTAATTCAGAATATGAGAGAACACATATTAATAATAGTGACATTTCTAAAGATCGTTACATATTAAATAATATACCAGATTTAAAAAGTGATATAGAAAAACATTGTGAATTATTTGTAAGAAAATATTTAACTGTAAAAGATAACGCAAAATTTTATTTACAAAATTCTTGGTCTAATATACATGGACCAAAAGAAAAGGCACAAATACATTATCACGGTAATTCTTTATTAAGTGGTGTTTATTATCCTATATTTCCAAAAAATTCTGGTAATATAGCGTTTCATAGGGGAACTATATATAATAATATATTTAATGCATCAATACGATTTGAATATGAAGAGCATAATAATGTAACTGCTGAACAATATGTTTTAGGTCCAAAAGAAGGAACAATAGTAATTTTTCCATCTCATTTAGAACATAGCGTGGAAAAAAACAATAGTAACGAAGACCGATATTCAATTGCGTTTAACTTTTATGTTAGAGGTAAGTTTGGAAAAGAAGAATACGAACTGGAGATAAAATAATGAGTGAAGATAAAAAAGAAGAAAAAAAATTTGAAGTTGATTATAGTAATCTAAAACCATTAGATGTAAAAAAGTCAAAAGGCAAATTTAAAACATTTACAAATGGAAGTGTAATACAAGGGACAGATTTTCAACCTTATCTTGGAAAACCTTTAGTAGTAAGTTTAGATGAAATACTTTCTATATATCCAGCAGAAGATGAAATAGGAACTATGATACATGCCAAAAATAATCAAAGTACATGGAAAGTATTAGAAGACTTTGATACAGTAATCAAAAGGATTAGTGAATAATGATTAAATCAGAATACTTTTCATCGCCGGTTTACACAGAAGAAAAGACTGAATGGATTGAAAAATTAGACACACTTTCAAATTCTTATATTAAGAAGGCAAGAGAAGACCAGGAAGAAAATAATAAGAAAAGATTAACACTTGGTTATAAAAATGATATTGGTATGACTTATCATAGTCACCCTTTAGAACCTGATGAAAATTTTAGATTTTTCCACGACTATGTTGCTAAAAAATCTCGTTGGTGTTTAGACGATATGGGTTATGATATGGAAAATTATTCTCTAGTATATACAGAAAGTTGGGTACAAGAGTTTTCATTTAATGGTGCTGGTCATCACTGGTTTCATACTCACGGTAATAATCATATATCTGGTTTTTATTTTTTAAAGTGTAGTGATAACACTTCAAAGCCAATGTTTCAGGATCCTCGTACAGCACACGTGCCATTAAAGTTAAAAGAAAAAGATGGAACAAAAATATCAAACGCAAATGATCTAATTAATTATAATGTTAAACCAGGAACTCTTATGTTGTTTCCAGCGTATATGTCACACTCTTACGCAGTAGACCACGGAATAGAACCCTTTAGATTTATACACATTAATATACGTGCTGTAGAGAAAGATTTAATGACTTCTTTTAGTATGAATTCGTCAAATTTTAGTTAATATAATCTTATAAATATACTGTAAGGGAGATTATATGGCAGTCACACAAAATACATCAATCAATTTAGTTGTAGATCAAGGCGCAGACTTTAGTAAAAATCTAACAGTCACAACCGACGGATCAACAGCATACGATATTAGTGGCCTTACTTTTAGGGCTCACATGAGACCGTCTTACAGTTCTTCTACATTAACAGCTGAGTTTACAACAGCGATAGTCACAGCGACTTCTGGTATCTATAAAATATCTCTAACAGATACACAAACGAAGGCGATTGACGCAGGTAGATATGTTTATGATATAATGATTACACTATCTGATTCTACTATTGAAGTTGTACACAGTGGAATAATAACAGTAAATC
>Ga0181421_1000320_pt1 | contig 13852 bp, 20 predicted proteins | sample 44SPOviralmetaG_FD_130146 | JGI IMG/M metagenome (GOLD analysis project Ga0181421, IMG submission 130146) | Marine viral communities from the oligotrophic San Pedro Time Series (SPOT) site, San Pedro Channel, CA, USA - 44 SPOT_SRF_2013-06-19 | ecosystem: Environmental > Aquatic > Marine > Strait...
AACTTCTCAAAATCACCATTGTACATTGTAAGAGCAAAATGTGTCTTTTTATCAAATAATAGTATACTTCTGCTACGTTTTTTAATGTCTCTTATATAATACGGTGTTTTTATATATCTGTCAAGATCTAATAGGAAACGTCCTGTTGGCTCAACTTCCTCTATTGGTATCTCGTAGTATTCTAATTTGAGTCTATCTATTAGTTGAATACAGCCTCGTTGTGTAAGACGCATGCCACCATCACGTCTAGCGTTTTGCCACCAGTTCGTGTAAGCCATATCAAAGGTAAGTCTTAAATGAAATTCTCTGGGATCATTATCTATAAATGCTTGTGTATATTGATCCTTGGTAAGCATGTCATGGATAAATCTGCTTACCCTTGTCTAGTACAACAACTGTAAACTGATCTGTATCAAATTGTTTGTTAAGTTTTTTTGCTAGATTGATAGCGTGTCCAGGGTTACTAAAGGATACCTTTTTGTATTTCGGTCCAGGGTAACTAATAAGCATGTTAAATGTTTTAAGGTTGATTGGTTTTTTATCATAATATACAGCCCAAATGCCTTGACTAGCAAGCACTTGTTCTGCTTTATATGTTTCTTTTTCAATCTTTTCTAATAGAACCGTAGGCTTAGGTCTACTCATTATTTGTCTCGCTTTATAATATGCTACTATTATTTAGCAAGAAATATGCGTACTTTATTAAAAAGTACCGTTGTCTATCTCTACTTCTATAACACGATCCTGTGCTTCTTGTAACTGAATTACTAGTGCTTGTAGGTGTACAATGTGTTCCAGTAATTTTGCATATTCATTTGAGACACCTCGAGCATCAGTTGCGCTAATTGTTATAGTATCTTTTTTTAGGTTTATGCACTGATGAGCGAAACGTTCTAAATTAGGAAAACTTGTTTTAGCCATTTGTTCTCCTCAGTATTTCTTGCATTTCTAACTTTGTTTTAAATGGACCTGTGTAACCATATCTACTAAGTGTAATTAGTTTAGGACAACTAGCAGGTACCCAACCATGTTCAAACTGTATGCAATAATAACCTGCACAGAAAAAACTTTGGCTACCTTCTGTTTTGGTATACAGTGGCAGTTTACGCTTTAGATCATATATTGAATTACAAGGTTTAGTTTTGCAAGGATACCCATGTACTTCATAGGTTTCTTTAACAGTTTCAATTTGATCTTTACCAGTAAAACTTACTTCCATTGCGTTCTTAAGTTCATCTAATGCCTTAAACGTTTGATTCTCATTACCAACTTGTAGTGTAACTCCATTCTCGTTACTGCGAATAGTACCTACTTTTTGTCCATTATCTTCTAAGATCCAAAACTTATCTTCTAGTACAGGTTTAGCCACGAATTGCATTGTTGTCCTCCGGGTAATTCTTTTGTAATAGTTCTGCAAATTGTGTTGCATTTTCTGCAATACGTTGCATATCCCACTTGCCGCAAAACTTCATAAAGTGTGCGCCTACCATGGGCTTGTTCTTTGCAACAGTGTGTTCACGAATAATATCATCTACATAATCGCGTATCTCTGCGGGCTGTGCAGTCAAATCCACTAGCATAACATTACGCTCATAGTCATCAAGTACACGATGTTCTACACCATTATGATCTGTCCAACGCTGTAGCATAAGATTGTTCCAAGCAAAGCCTTTACTATTTTTATCAGCATATGCTTCTACAAGTCCAACTTTTTTACTACTGCCTTTCTCACGCACACCGGGATAAGCACTGAATACATTATCACTGCTATCACCTCTCATACACTTCTTAAACAACTGATAGTCAGGCGCTGCAGGAATCTTTTGTTCACCTGTTTTTTTATCTATAACAGGCTTTCCATCATCGCCTACCACACCAGTAATCTTAATAGTTTCTTTTGTTATACCATTATACTGATGTACACTATCTGTTAGTAACTGCACAAAGTCTGTGTCACTGCTTACAATTACATGTTCATCTTTGGGATGTTTTGCAATAAAACGTGCAATAATATCATCTGCTTCTGCTATATCGCACTTGATAGCACTACAGTTTGTACGTTCAATCATAAATTTAAGAAAGTCATCATATGCTTCAAAGAATGCAGTATCTTCTTCTACTTCTTTAGGCGTAAGACTTGCACGTTTGTCGCTGCGATTCTTTTTGTATGGAGCATAAAAATCCTTGCGCCAACTACGACCTTCCAGTGCAAATACCACATGATCTGCATTAAATTGTTTGTAGCATTTGTTAATGGCATTTAATGTAATATGTATTGCCATACCAACTTTTTCACTTATGTCTCCTCGCACAACATGTCTTGCGCGAAAAAATGTGTTCATTGTATCTACTAGTAAGTAGGTTGCCATAAGTTTACGCCTTTAATTTGTTTACTTTACTATCTGTTAGTATACTATCAATATAAGTTTTTGTCAACGTAAAATCAGGAAAAAAATTTGCACCAACAAGTCCTCTAAGTTGTTTTGCCCAAGCAGTGTGCGCATCTGCACCAAAATGATTTTTATATGTTTTGTAACCTCTGTGTTTTAATATATCTGTGTATTGTTCTGTTGTAAAAAAATAATGTTTACAACCACGAGTTTTTAGTTCGGTACTAAAATCATGTATACACTTTTTCCAGTGTTCTTTCCGCTCCAACAGTCTTTGTGCAGTTTGTTCTACTACCCACTTTTTGTATGCGTCTACCATACTTTCTGGCACAGAATCTGTACCACTTGCTGTGACTTGAAAGTAATCGTTGTTGTATTGCCATTCTTCCCTTTCGCATGTTGACCATGCAATTATAACGTATGTATTATTTAAATCTGCTGTTTCTAGGAATTTTCTTGTAGTTCTTAGTATGCGATCGTTACTACTTGCACTTTCTGCATCGCAATAAAATTCTTGCTGTTGGTGTAGTGCATACTTATATCCCCATGTTTGAATTAATGCCAGTGGATGTGGTTTACGACCATAGGATAGATACTTTGGGTCATCTTCTGCAAATGAAATACCTGGAATTATGTCAGCACCAGCAGTATGACTATCACCATTTACATAGATCACTTATATCCTCGTCTATGTTCATCAATGTTTTCTACATTGTACTGTGCTTTTTCTTTTTCATAACTTTCCAATACAATATTACGACACACATCCTGAAACCAGTTATCTACAATATCATTATCTGTCTTACCTTGATACCCGCTGCGTATTAGTTTAGCAACAAAGATGTCGTTCCAGTCAAGTTCAAATGCACCTTGATCTAGGTTACCTTCCATAAGTTCCATACCAAGTACACTTACCCAGGGTTCGCCTGCTTCTGTAGCAAGATCTTTCTCAGACTTTTTAGGCTTTGTTGTTTTTGCTTTTGCTGCAGCAGGTTTTGGATTGCCCAGCATTGCTTTTTTAATTTTATCGAACATTACATTCCTGCTTTTCTAAGTTTATCAACATCTATTGGTGCTTTCATTGCACGTTCTAGTTGTTCTGATCTACGATCTCTTTTTTTAGGTTCCCCAAGCGTTTCCAAAGAGGCTAATGTGGAGGCGTGGTGTGAAGCGCCAACCTCGCTCCATACAGAGGTCTGCAATGTCTTGCACATTGAGATTATACTCTTCGGAACGTCCCCCAAGCGGCATGAGATATACCGGACACTGGATCCCGGCGCTACGATAAGCATCAACAGCGCGACCAACTTCATCCACATCGTCTTGATCAGCGACAACAAACTTGAGATACTGGTCACTGCCACTAACACTAGCATAATCAGTAGCAACGTCAGGCTTAATCGCAGTTTCCCAAGGTTCTCCGCTAACACTAAGTTTTGGGGAACAACTCCAAGTGACTTCAAATCTGTCCTGTGTGTCGAGATACTCTTTAAAGTCTTTGTGTAAATGTTGTGTAGTATTTGTTTCAAATGTAACATTTTTTAAGTCCTTCATTCTTGGATGTTCAAACAATTCAATATACAACCTCTGCCATGCAAGCAGGGGCTCGCCTCCTGTAAGAATAAAGTGTACATCCTGACCATTATCCATAGTCCACTTGCCCTCAGGCAATAAACTAAGCACATGATCTACAACTTCATCTACTTCTGCTTGTCGATTAAAATGTTTAAACTCAGGATAGATACTTGCATATGTATCGCATCCTGTATGTATAATTGGCAAGTCTTCAAACACTTTTGTAGTCTCGTGTACACCTGCATCAATTAAGTCTTGTACTTCTTGGTTATGCTTAATGCCACGCTTTTGTTTGACATCTCGCATATCTTCGCCTTTAAGACCAAAGTTCATACAACGAAAGTTACAACCAAATGTGCGTAGGAACACACTGGGTACTCCTACAAACTTGCCTTCACCTTGTACGCTGTAAAACGCTTCACTATACCGCAGTTTCATCTGAGAATGTCTCCTTGCGTACTTGCCATGGTGTATAGATTGCACTGTTTGCGCCATGCTCACTGCACTCTGCGCTTTCACAACTTACACGACCTGCTGTTTGATTGCGTACAAGTTCATCTGCAAAGCGCCAAGCATGTTCTGCAAACTTCTCTGCGCCTACACCATCCATTACTGTAATCTCTGCAAGTCCAAGTTTCTCTAGATGATAAAAGTCTTCCATGTGAGGATCTTCGCTGTCAATAACAACTTTGTGATCAAACTGTTCTTCAAGCCAGTGCTTTAGTTCTTTCAGTCCACCAAAGTCCTGCACCCAGTTGCGAGTATCCAAGGTACTGCATGCAAACGTAAATTTAAATGCTAGACTATACCCATGCAAGAATCTGCAATGACTGTGATCTGCATGAGGTTGACGGAACACTGCACTAAGTCCAATGTTGTGTCCGTATGTTTTTGTGCTGTAATAAGGCATATTCCTTCTCCTATGTTATAGGTCGGAATGTTTAAAGACGGACGATCCTTTGACGTCTAAGTATATTTTATGATTTGTTGCGTATTTTGTCAATATGTTTTTGCCACGCATCCAGTTTTATTGCTTGCAATGCTAGTATACATCTTAACTCTCCGCAATTTCTTTGAGGACCTTTTCCTATGTGAGGGTTGCTGCCATCAAACATGATAAGTTTTCCTGCCTCAAATTTACTTATCTCTGTTTTATTGTCAGAATACACTATTGTTTCTCCGCCCCAGTTATCTTCCCACCTTCTATTTAGGTAAAGAACACCTGTTAAACTTTCACCTGACACAAGCCAGTCATCATGTATATCTCCATCTTGTCCAAATGTGTTACCGCAGATCATACTGCGAACCATTACATAATCTTCTGGACAAAGATCTAAAAACATATCTCCTGTTTTTACAATATGCTGACATGCATTTTCTTTGTATCTATTGTTATGTGTATCATAAAAATTTTGAACCCACATAGGATATAGGGTATCATCGTTGCTTTTTTGTCCAAAACGCCAATGTGGCAGTGTAACATGATGCCAAAGATTCATAAGCATATCTGCATCAATAAAATTTTTGTGTTCTATAATCATGTAATCTCCTTTTCATAATACTGTTTTGCTATTGCATCGAAGTTAGTCTTATTCCATTGTGCTATTTTATTAATTAATCTTAGATCTGCATCTTTACTAAGTCTGTCTACTTCCTGTGTAATCATATCAAAACGTTTTTCGTAATTAGACTCCAAATCATAAGATTCATCAATGTAAGGTTGAAATGTACGAAATCCTAAATCTCGTAAATGTTGTAATTGTCCTTGAACACCATAAAGTACAAATGGTTTTCCTGTGTACAAGCAACGTGATATTTTTTCACTGAAAGTGCCTACATCTGTGTAGTTTGTTTCAAAAACAATTTCTATAGCGTAGTCAGCGAAGGTTTTGTGATATTGTTTATTTGCATCCTCATAGTAAACACGACCCTGATCAGTACTGTCAATATTAGAATTATTTGATCTGTTGCGCCACCAAGTAAGTTGTTCACTGTATTCTTCTTTAAGAAACATAAGATCTGATTCTGCCCAACTGTAGTCTGGTTGGAAAACTACAACGCTTTGATCTGCATGATACCTTTCTAAATGATGTGCCATTAGCATGCGGTGTAATTCAAATCTTCCGAAGAACGCACCAAAAAGTTTATTACTATCAGGTATGCATAAGTCTCGCTGTGTACTGCCTATAAACTTGTAATCAAGTGTTTCGTTATGCCAAATTTTTACATCAATCTCTTTATCAGTAAACCGAGGAACATGATCTTTCATATAAAATTTAATACCAGATGCGCCTACAATGTCCCTTATGTGCTTTGCAATACTAGCAAATGCTGTTAGTTGAAGCGGGTTACTGTCCCACAATTTTATTTCTAAAACGCGGTTGCGCCAGTCCTGTTGTGCAAGATGTCTTATAAGTCCTTGTAAGTTATGCACATATCCATCATGTTTTACATAAGGACCAAGATCAATCATCTTCGTACTGTTCATTTTCCCAATTATTTACAAGATTACTAAATCCCCATTGCATTGGACTATAATCATTGAGTTCTTCTCTGAACCCACTAATTTCTTCAATTTGTTCCTGTGTTAGATCCGTAATTTCTTCTACACCATAGTATTCTAATACATATTCATACACACTATCAGTCACTTGACTTTCAATGTTATCTTCCCACTTGTGTATTCTGTGCCATTCAAATGCCATTTTACCACCACTCCTCATAAGGAAATACGATCCATGCTGGATCTTCTGCTTTGTTAATTTCTATACTACTATAGTCTAAATCAAACTGACTTGGTAAATTATCTACAAGTGCAGCAAATCGCAGGTTATTTTCTAGTACACCCCAGTCATTGCGTATCCAAGTAAATGTTTCGCCTGTGTCATTAATATCATCAATAATTAGAATATTGGTACCACATGTTGCTTCGTCTATTAGCCATTCGCAGTGTTCTTTTTCATCACCATCACGCATGCGCACATCTAGTGTGAACATTTTAATTCCAAGGTAATGACTAAGCATCATTGCGGGCCAAAGACCACCGCGAGTAACACCCACAATAAAGTCAGGACGCCAGTCGTCTTTGTACATCTGCTGTACAATATCTAAACAACTGTGTTTAATTTCTTCTTGTGTGATATATCTTTTCATTGTTATATTTTACCCTAAAAACTGGATTATGTCAACCTAAAAAGTCTCTTTTAAAATCCTCTAAATCCTGTGCGCCAATGTCATTGCCTACTTCTTGATGATTATAACTTGTCCCTTGCACAAACATTTCTTGTTCAATATAGTCCATCATCCATGTCACTGGATCTTGTGGAAATACTAAACTCCATATTCCATTGTATCCTATGTAACAATTGTCCTCTACTATATTAGGAGCATCACTATAGATCCAATTAGGATAAAACTCGCCACTGTATAGTAAATTTCTGTGTAGTTCTATCCCATCAAATGCTATTGCTACAATTTCAAATGCAATATCTTGTGCATTAGGAATATGTTTAGGATTTTTACCCCAATGTTCTATTACAAGATTATTTGCAAGCACAGGCTCAAACTCTAAATCTATATTTGTATCTTGTTGTAGATTATCAACTTTATGCAGTAATTGCTTGTTGACCCTGATGCGCAAGTTCGGGCCGCGCTCTAAGGCGGTCATTGTTCGCAGTTGTATTGTTAGTTTCATTGATACTATTCCATCTTTTTCTTAGAATTGCAATTTCTTGGTTGTTTGTAGGACTAAGGTATCCAAGACTCTGTGCATGTTCCATTATCGTAAGTCTACGTCTAATACGTTCTTTGAACGTAAGTTCAGGATTTTTACTGTATGCCCAGTTAAAATAGTCTATATTACCAGCACTGTCCAAACTAGTTATAATATGAGGATCCTTTGCTAGAGCACTGTTTGGATCTATGTGCAGTGTGCCTCCCAGTGTTGCTTCAACTACTGTGCCATTGTTAACATAGGGTTGATAGCGTGTCAACATGTCCATTGTTTGTTTAAAGTCTTCCAGTGTTTCTGTTGGATAACCTACAATAAACATAAGCACAGCCATCATATTAGCATTGTGCAATCTTTCCACTAATACATCAATGTCATGATTAGTAAACTTTTTACCCATATGCCAACGCACTGCTTCACTGCCACTTTCTATGCCTATTTCAAGTATCTTGAATCCTGCGCTTGCTAATAGATTGTAGTATTCCTGACTTTCAAATGATTCAGTACGGCAAATATATTGTCCTGTAATTGTAAAATCTGCACTGTTTTTAATTCTGTATTCTGCAAGTATCTCTGCTAGTTTACGGAAGTTCTTTTGGTTACCATTAATTAAACTATCTGTAAAGTGAAAACGCTGTACATTGTGTTGTTCATATTGCGCAACTACTTCTTCAGCAATGTTCTCTGCACTGCGGGTTTTATACTTGGGCCACAAATGAGGAATGTCACAAAAACTACACTTTCGTACACACCCTCTACTGCCCACCAGTGGCAGTGTAAGTATTTCATCACTGCGATACCAAGCATTACCATAGCCTTGCCACACATCCATTTTGTTTGACTTTACTTGGTTCTTACGTTGTTTGTTTGCTTTGTATAAGTCTAGATCGTAATCACTGTAGTCTGCATAGGGCCAAGCATCTAGTTGATCCAGTCTATCAAACTTCTCACTATATGTTTCCTGCAGTAGTTCTACTATACTACGTTCACCGTCGCCTGTAATAATTTCATCACAAAGTTTATTTTCCTTGTACTGCGCACCTACATCATATGCATCACCGCTTATCCCAGCACCGCCTAGTACAATTTTTACCTTTGTACTTTTTTTGCGAATACTCATACAAAGTAATTTTGCTATCTTATGACTTTCAAAACTGAATACACTAACGCCTATCCATGCAGGATTTAGTGCTAACATTTGGTCTGCCCAATTGTCAGCCTCACTTTTCATAATTGCATATGACTCTGGATCGTTAGTTTCTAGCACTAGCCACTGATCAAGTTGATCCCACTGCGGTGTACCAAAGTATTTGTCATGGAACTGTATTACAAAGTCTATTGTAGTCGCAGAAAATCCTGCGGCTTCTGCACTTGCTTTTATAAGGGCAGGAGCAGCCGGCGGATAATATATACTCATTCGCGGGATACTACAAATTACAATGTCGGTCATAGTGTATTTATTTACTGTGTTGTACCATTAATTCTGCTGTTAGTACTTCTATTCTGCGTTCCATCCAATTGATAGCAGTGTGTATATGTCCTGTGTCATGCTCTTGTAAACAAGTTTTAGCATATTTTATTTCTTCTTGTAATGCAATTACTCGTGCTGGTTTACTAATCATCCAAATATCCTTGAAAATACTTCTGCAAGGAATGTATATATAACCAATGCAAATACACTCATACAAAAAGCCATTACAAGTATCTCTAGTCCATCATGTCTTTCATACCAGTTCCATATTTTTCTTAACATATCGTCTCCTTAGAAGTTTAAGTTTAAGTTAATACCGCCACGCTTTTCAATTTCACTGACGCTATCTATTTTGTTGCGTAGTTCTGCAAATGCTTTTACGTTACCTTGTATACCTAGCATGCTAGTAACACTGTCTACTTGTTTGATACCAGTTTGTGTAATATCAAACTTGTAGTAGGTGCCCAAATCAATCTCACGATCAGCATTGCGGAAGTCTACTGTTTGTAGTTCTGTGTTTACATTACCATCTAATGTTCTGCTTGTAGGAAGTTTGTAAGTAAACTTTGCACTCTCAACTGTAACTGGCTGACTTACTGCAAAGCCTAGTACATGTCCTTCAGCGGGAGCAAATTCGTAGCCTGCTGTAGCAGTTGTGCTAACAACATTCTCTGCACTAACCATCATGCTGTTGCTCATATCAAAATTTACATTAGTATAACCTACACCAGCCTGTGCATAAAAACCACCGTTAGCATAGTTCCAGTTTGCGTAAACAGTATTACTGTCTGTAGTTGTACCAAGTGTACCACTAAAACTATTACCCAAGTAATGTCCAGTGCTGTTACCAAAACCAATCTCAACGTTGCTGTTCTCTGTAATTGCAAAAGGTACAACTGCATGTTGATTACTATTCATGTAACCTGCAAAGTAGTTAATTGCACCCATTTGCTCTGCAACACTAGCAGTCCTAGTATCCACATCCTGTGTCATATCGCCTAAGTCAATGTAAAAGTCACGCTCGAAACTGTCAAGCACCATAACACTTGTAAGTGCCTGCATCTGACTTGCAGCCACACCTGCTACGTTTGCGCCACCTGCTACTGCACTAACGCCTCCGTTGGTACGTCCTGTAGTAGGAATACCAGTAGCACCTACAGGGCGTGTTGCGGCATCCATATCCAACAAGCCTTGTCCATGTATGTTTTCATTATAGCCTGCAATATTCTTATTACCAGTAACCATAACCAATTGTACTAGATGCTTGCCTTTCATAAAGGGCCACATCTGATGTAATACTGCAATACTACCAGTAACAACAGGAGCAGCCATGCTAGTGCCAGTCATTGTAGTGTAACCGCCGTTAGTAGCAGTGCTAGTAATTGCTGTACCGTTTGCCATAATAAAGTAGTCTTTGATCTTAGCCGCATCAATACAAACACCATTTTGCATAGTTGCACAAACTGTGCCTGCCTTGTTGCTTGAACTGTTTATCTGATTGTTGTTCTCATCCCAATTACCTACAACAATCATCTGTCCATCAAGGATAAGATTACCATTTGCGTCAGTAGCAGTAGCCATTTGATTCATACCAGCACTGTAAGCGTGTCCTGCATTGCCAGCGGCTTTTACAAGTACTTGCTCGTCTCCCAGCGCATTTTTCCATTTGACTGCTTCATTTACTGATCCATTGTAACCATTTGTGCCATAATACCAGTGTGTGCTATAGTATACACCTTGTGCTTGCTTTACAATGCTGTTTCTAAATCCACTATCATAGTTTACTTCTGCACTTACGTTGATAGCAACGCTGTCAATTTTTTTGCCCCATTCAGCAGCCTTGATTGCATTACTAAAACTGTAACTAGTACCACTGCTTACTTTTGCTACAGCAATATCAGCATCAAACGCGGCACCATGTCCGCCCACGTTGTTCTTCTCAGCACCAGCAATACCTGTGACATGTGTGCCATGTGTTGCACTAGTGTTTATACCGTTGCCAGTAAAGTCTTTTGTGTACTTAATATTATCATCCAAGTCTACATGTGCAGTATTAGCACCTGTGTCTGCAATTACAATAGTACTACCTTTGCCAGTCCAACCTCTGCTATACGCATTATCAAAGTTACTAGCACTTAGATGCTTGCTTCCTAGATATTCAAACTCATTTGTTTGATAATGTGTAGCATCTGCAACATATCCAGGAGTGCGTGTACCCATGTCTGCGTGATCAGGGCCTAACTTAACCACTTCTTCAACAACAATTTTAGTTCTAGATATTTCTTCTACTGTGGTTGTTTGTGTGCCTGCTTTTTCATCAGGACCGTTGATCTTTTGTTTTGTTGCTGTCTCTGTCTTACTAGTGCCATCACTGTACTTTGTTACTGTCGTAGTGGTAATAGTGTAATAATGATAAACACTGTAAGGAGTAACCAGTGTCGTGTAACGCTTTACAACAGTGTAACCATCTTCTACTGTGGTCTTATCTTCTACACTTAGAGTTTTTTGCGCAGCATATACATTCTTGCTCTCAACATATTGCTCGTCATCACTTACTACAGTATCAACCACTGTTACTTCAACTGGAGTTTCTTCTACAGGAGCGTCTTCCTCAACTGGTTCGCTTGCAGCCGCAGTATATGTTGTGCTAATAATTACTTCTTCTGTTGTAATAGCAGTTGTGTATGTAGTGTTGTTTGCATAAGACTCTGCACCTTTTGCATTTTTCATCTTACCATCACTGTATGTGTATGTATACTGTGTATAGGTAGTAGTTGTAATTGTACTAGGTGTTCTGCTAGTGTGCGTGTTTGTACGCACTACGTTATGCTGTGTGCGTCCATCAGCGAGAACTGTATCAACGGTAGCATCTGTATATGTAGTGCTTACATGAACTGGGATGCCAACAACGGGATCACTTACTAGTGTAATTGTTTCTGTTACTGTGCTTGAAAGTGTTACAACGCCCTTGTCTGTTTTAAAGTCCTCAACAGATTTGCCGCCTTGTCCAATTGCTTTAGCATATGTAGGATCGTCATTGTCTGCAATTGCTTTTAGTTCAACATATTTTGCATCTGTGTCATCAAATTGACCATTTGTGACCATGTCGTTCCAAAATTGCTCTTTACCATCAAAGTAAAGTGCTTTGTAACCTTTAAGCATATACCATGCTTCCTGCAGGCTCATTGTAGTGCCATTTACTGTTACATTGTACTTTGCAAGTTCTGTAGTATTAATGTTTGCGTTTGCATTTACCCATTCAAATATAGATAGTGTCTCTTTAGCATCAACAAGACCATCTTGGCTAACTGTCTGTATAGCACTAGCAAATCCATTGCTAATAGCCGCAGTATTAACACTGCCGAGATTTGTTACTTGTATAGGAGTATAGTTACTGCCGTCGCCACCGCCACCGCCTCCGCCACAAGCAGCAAGTGCAGTTGTACTAGCGAGTAATAAGGATGTAAATGCTTTATTCATTGCTATCTCCGAGAACTTTACCTACACTATTAATGTAACACAGATACAGAGTATGTCAACCGTTTACTTGGTAATATCTTCCCAAAAACCGTATTTTGCAAGCAGTTTAGCATAGTTTTCATATGCTTCTTTAAGCTCTGGGTGTAGTTCACGCAGTTGTTGTTCTTTAAGTTCTTCCTGTACTTTTAGTACATCTGTATACACAGGATAACCATGCATATCAAAATTATCTTTTAGCATTTAGTTTTTCCCATGTTACATACTTGTCTTGTTCTATGAGAAACGCTGTATACATTTCTCGTAGTTTGTCAGACTGTTGCATTATGTTCCAATCTGGAGTACACTGTTGAAGATGCAACCATTCTTCAGGACGAGGCATGCCAGTACCAGGAATAAATCCCTCAGGATCGCCGCCTATAATCCAACGTTTTATATGACGCAGTTCAGGATTCATGTATCGTGCATATACAATACCCGCAGCACGTTCATATATTAATGTTTCGCCTGGTATGTTGTGATCAGGATTGGTATTCTGTTGCTGCATAAAACGGTATCCCTTGCTGTATAATACTTTTACTGCCGCCTAAGTAACTTAAATCCATTGCTACTGCTACTGCAATAGGAGTAGCATGTAGTTCGTATATCATATCTATAGCGGCTTGCATAGTGCCTCCAGTAGCCATTAAATCATCTATAATAATTACTCTATCGCCTCTATTAATACTGTCTTTTTGTATTTCCATTGTAGCAGTGCCATACTCTAGTTCAAATGTTTGACTTATAGTGCTACCAGGAAGTTTACCCTGTTTTCTGCATAATACTAGTGGCATTCTAGTTCTGTGTGCAAGCACTCCGCCAAAAATAAATCCGCGAGCATCTAACCCTACAATTTTATCACAGGGCATATACTTTAGTAAACTATCATACATAAAGTTGTTTGTTAGCCGAAATCCTTTGCCTGCACATAAACTTGCTGTGCATTTAAAGTCCACGCCTTCTTTAGGAAAGTCTGCATAACTTTTAATATACTGTTTAAACATTAATAACTCTGTGCTAATCTCCACATCAAGTATTCCTTGCTTTCAATAGGATCATACTTGTTTGGCTCGTCACGCAAGTTTGCTACTATAGTACCTGGTGTAGGGTCTACAAAGTGCGGCATGCTGTAACGTGTTTGGTCTATGTGTGTATTGACAACTCTGTGCT
>Ga0181421_1000324_pt1 | contig 13769 bp, 10 predicted proteins | sample 44SPOviralmetaG_FD_130146 | JGI IMG/M metagenome (GOLD analysis project Ga0181421, IMG submission 130146) | Marine viral communities from the oligotrophic San Pedro Time Series (SPOT) site, San Pedro Channel, CA, USA - 44 SPOT_SRF_2013-06-19 | ecosystem: Environmental > Aquatic > Marine > Strait...
ATTGACAATTGGAACATTATTACTATTGTATTTTCACGAAAGTCAAACGGATAATAGTTAAATATATATATATATATATGTGAATTGTATATATATATATATGCCATACAGTATTCGCAAAATGCCTAATCGTAAGTGCTATAAAGTTTTCAATAAAAATACCAAAAAAGTCTTCGCCAAGTGCACTACAATGGATAAGGCTAAGAAACAATTACGACTTTTAAGAGGAATACAAAACAATTCAAAGTTTAGAAGTAGGGTCAGACGCGCTACTATGAAGGGGGGTAAAAAAACCCGTAAAACTCGTAAAAATATGAAAAAGTAATATATAAAGGATGAAGTGTTGTTATGTTAGTTGTTCTATATCAGCTATCTTCTTAATAGCGATGGTTTATATGACATTTTTAACTGCGAAAAATCGAACCATACAAGATTATAGAGACAGTTTACCGATTGGATTGATTAATACTTATGATGAAATTGTAGTAGAACGAACAAAAATATATTATACAGGATATGGTCTTGGTTTAATTTTAGCATTCATTATTATATTATATAATACCCACGTTCGTAAAGAACCCATGACTTCTCTGCATTTAGTGTGTACTGTAGTTGCTTCCTCTTTCTTAGTTAATTATTTTTATTATATATTAACACCCAAATCTAAATGGATGCTTGAAGTGATAACAGAACCTGAAGATACAAAGGCTTGGTTAAAAATGTATAAGAGCATGAACCTGTATTATCATAGTGGTCTTGTATTGGGTCTTGTTGCAGTAGGAACAATGAGTTATGCGTTCTGTTAATTTATTTTGTATGTCTATGTGTATAGAAATACAAAATAAAATGCACGCGTATGTAGTATCAAGGCCATCAAAATCATATAATAATCAAACTACTACGTGTATTCGATTTTCAGAAAATCAAATACATACTATTGAGAAGTATAAAAAGATATATAGCTTTAAGAAAAACGAGCAAATTTGCGAGAGTTCACCTACCTTTTATAATGATACGTTAAAGAGGCACATAAAACACGTTCTAACTACTATTACAAATACACACATTTCCAAAGACGTTATTACCATCGTTGGCTTTGGAACTTCCGGCTCTGGTAAAACTTTCAATCTACTAGGTATGGATTCTAGTGGATTACATAATAAATATAGTGTTTTATGTGGCATTATACAGGATATTAAAGATACATCTAAAACAAATGTTACAATTGAAGTAACTCAAGTTTATAAAAATCAAATGTTTGTAATACAACCTGCGCGTAAAATTGCTGTAAATCAGGTATTCAATACTTTTAAAGACTGTTTAGGATGTTGGAAACAAGAGCAATTTAGTACTCACAATTCTTCACGGGCACATCTATTAATAAAGTTGATATTTAATGGACTAGAAATAAGGATAATTGATACTGCGGGATTTGAAACACCAGATGAGGAACGCAAACACGTAGAAACTGTCGCAATTAATCAAGATATGCTGGCGTTTAAAGAATGTATTAGAGCTGTTGCCGAAAAACAAAGTTTTATTCCATCTCGTAGAAGAACTATTACACGATTGCTTTTCGAACATAAAACTATGAAAAATATAAAAAATCACGTTTTTGTCATTGGTGCGATTGATCCAAATTGTGATTCTCATGAAATGAAAAATATTATAACTCGCACTAATCCTAAACATCCAAAGCTTAGTATCATTCATAATACTTTAAATTATTTGACGATGTTAGGTTGTGCTTCAGCAATCACTTCACGAAGGCCCATCACATCTAGACCTCATATTCAAAAAATAAAAAGTAAGGTAGAACTTAAGAAAAATGTCGCCATAAATGATAAACAAAAAGTATCTAATAAAATCATTGAACAATTAAATACTATTGAACCGAAATTTGATACTTATGTTCCTGAGCGCCCATTAAAACCCAATTCGGCTGGAAAACCAAGGATGAGACTTAATCGTGAAAAAGACTTGGTAGTAAAACACTGTGAAATTAAGATAGAGAACACGAATAAAGAAAACAAAGACATTGATATAAAAAAAGAGCGAAAAGTAGACCCTCACGGTATTATACAAGATGTAATAGACAATCGCTCAACTGACCGTCCTAGTCCTGTATCTAGATATATAACAAATCAGGTTCGCCTAATGACAAGTTTAAAAAAATTAAATTATAAAAAAGATAGTGTGGAAATTTTGAATATGTTAAACGATCAACAACTATTGGCAATTACTATGCAAATGGTTGTTTTGGAGCATTGCGAGTTAAAGTAGAATAATCAAATAATTAAATCGTATAAACATAATTATATATAATTTAATAGATTCATTGATGAATACACCATCAGAAGAACAACAATATGTAATAGATAAATTAAAAGAAGGAATAAATGTTATTTGTAGTGCAGTTGCTGGTTCTGGTAAATCAAGTACCATATTATCTGCCGCAAAACAATTACCAGATAAAAAAATTATACAACTTACTTATAACTCTGAATTACGGGCTGAAAATATGGAAAAGGTGAAAAATATGCGACTCACAAATATAGAAGTTCATACTTTTCATAGTTTGGGATTTCATTATTATTCAAAAGATTGTAATACGGATACAGGAATTCGTCGGGTTCTCAATAATGATATGAAATCGCTTCGTACTATACCCAAATTTGACTTATGTATGTTGGATGAATATCAAGATAACACAAATTTATATTATCGTTTAATGAAAAAATTTTTGGCAGACGCAGGTTCTCCAGTTCAATTATTAATACTAGGAGATGCAAGACAATCTCTATATGAATTCAAAGGATCTGATTCTAGATTTCTTTCTCTAGGTGATAAGGTATGGGTAAATTTCCCTTTTTTAAGAGATAAACGTTTCATTCATTGCACGCTAAAAATGTCTTATCGTATTACAGATGAAATATCCTCGTTTGTAAATACAAGTATGCTGGGTGAAGAATTAATGTTATCTTGTAAATCAGGAGAACCTGTTGTATATTATAGAGGTTCTCCACATAATACGGGTAAATACATCGTTCATAATATAAAGCAACTATTGGATGCTGGTGTAAAACCAAATGATATTTTCATTTTGACGGCATCTGTGAAAAGTGCCGTTGTAAAGAGCATTGAAAACGCACTAGTAACTAACGACGTTCCCTGTTATGTTCCGACTTTTGATATAGGTAAATTAGATAAACGCATTATCAATGGTAAAGTTGTATTTTCTACATTTCATTCATCAAAAGGTCGTCAGAGACCTTATGTATTTGTTCTCGGTTTTGATAATGATTATTATAAACGTTTTGCACGCAATGTATTAGATACAACAAACTGCCCCAATGTCTTCTATGTTGCTTCTACTCGAGCATCGTGTAAGTTAACTGTAATTGAATTTGAAAATAATCGATATTCTAGACCACTCGATTTCTTGAAAATGAATCATCACGAAATGGGACGTACAAATTATATTGATTTTAAAGGTACACCACGAAAATATTTCGAGATTGAAGATCCTGATAAGGATGAAGACTTATTAAAAACAAAACGAATTCGTGCAAGTAGTATCGTGAATTTTATACCTGATGCAATTATAGAAGAAATATCACCTATAATTGAACGCATATTTAAACCAGGTACTCCATCTAACTCATTAATTTCAGAATTAGAAATACCAAACATTATACAAACACAACAGGGATTATTTGAGGGTGTCAGTGATCTTAATGGAATAGCCATTCCTTGTATGCTATACGATCAGCTCTATAACGAATATTATCCCGAGAAAGAGAACCCAGGTAATACACTTTTTAAGCGAATTCATATGTTATTATTGGAATCCAACGAGAACGAACATACGTATATTAGAGAATTTGTGGATAAACTACCAAATCCATGTAAAACAATCGAAGATTATCTTTTTCTTGCCAATGTTCTCTCATCAATTGAAGAGAACCTGAACTATAGATTGAAACAAATCGATGAAAATGACTATAATTGGTTGTCTTATGAACTCGTCGAAACGTGTATGGAACGCTATAAAGGTGTTATTTTAGATGATATTAACGAAGGTTCTCCATTTGAAGCCGAAAAATATATTATATCTCCATCAATGCTTGGAGAACAAGAGCAATTAAATCGTGTTTTATCGCCATATTTTATGAATATTCAGTTTGAATTCTCTGGAATATTAGATTTAATGACAAAATCTTCTATTTATGAGTTTAAATGTACGGGTTCTCTAACATTGGAACATAAGATTCAATTGGTTTTTTATGCATGGGTATATAATGTTATATCTAGAGAACCCAGAGAATTCAAATTATATAATGTCAAAACCAATGAGTTATTAGTTATGGATTATGATTTTGATGATTTAACATTAATTATGGTTGCATTATTAAAAGGTAAATATGAAGAAACAGATCGTAAAACCGACGAAGAATTTTTAGAAGAAAATAATGGTGTCTAATAATAATAATAAAATAATGTATACAGTTTATATACATTATTGAATATGTCAGGAAAAAGTCAAGTAAGGAAATCGATTAGAATGAGAACTAAAACTAAAGACACGAGTAAGACGGGGCGGTTGAAGAACACCACCAAGACGGGGCGTTTGAAAAAGAGAGAAAACAAGACTAGAAAAAGACCAAGAGAAGCTGATCCTAGTGCACCCTCGCCAAGAACTTCTAGTGATAAACCTATATTAGATGACACCAAAGTAAAGGATTTATTAAATAATATTACCAAATCACTCAAAGATAAAGTGGATAAAGAGGATAACTCCAAATTAATAAAATATTTAAACAACGAACCAATTGATCGAGAAAAATTCATGTATTCTATGGGCAGTGCCGATGCAAATAAAGATGGCGCAGATAGTAAGCTAGTGAAGGATGTTTTCGGAAAAAAACCTGACGGCAATGAAAGATCTCTATATGATTGGGCTGGAACGGGTGAGAATATTAAATCAATTGCAAAAGTGTGTTTATATGATAGTGTTACTATAGGAACTAGTGAACTTATTCCATTTAGTAGAATTAAAGGTATTATTCAAAAACCAATTGATTGCGATTGTGCAAATTACGATTGTGGTTTTTTGCCACAAACACTTGTTAGTACTGATGTTCGTAATATTCATACACCAGGTAATACACTTGATACTGGTCCTAGTAGCAGCAACAACAACAACAAAAAACAAAAAAAAAATATTAAATATGATCTTTATCCAAAAAGGGCGCATATATTACCTGAAAAACTAATGAGCCTTATAGGCTATGATAATACCAAAATTTATATTGATGATAAAAATGAACATAATGGAGCAAAGTTGTATGATGAAGATTATGAAAAAGAGGGAATTGAAAACTTTAGAATAGGAAATGAAAGAAAGAAGAAGCAGTTAAAAGGCAAAAATGATTTATCCGAAAAAGCAGCGCTATTATATGTTAAATCATTAGGAGACAGATTAATTGTATTGTATTGTTACATTTATAACATTATAGAATCCAAACAAGTAACATTATTTACTTGTGACAGTATTGTATTTCTAATGTGTTATATTTTAAACATCCGCTGTGTGTATAATACAAACGATTTAAAACAAAAAAAAGAAAGAATTTCTAATGTTTATAATTATAATCCTATTGAGTTTGATTGGAACAAAAAAATAAAAGCTGAAAGACAGGTTATACTAAACGAATATAAAACCACACTTGATATGCTAAAAAAACTTTCAAACACAACAATAAATGCTTTTGCATTTACCACAGAAAATAAACCATATGACGCTAAAAGTAATAAAAAGTTTATTAATTATGTTAAACAAGTAATAGAACATTCATATAATGAAGTAAAGAAGTTTAAGGTTACTAAAGGTGATGCAAGTGTATTATTAAATTTAAGACGCAATAAATTAATAACTCTCTTTAAACCCCAAAAAAATAAAAACATATTATATTTCATTACTAGTCGCAATAAAATTAATGATAAGAATTATTATAAACCAACTAAACGAACACAAACTATTTATAATATTTTCAAATCTGATATAATGTCTGGCGGATCACCAACTGTGATATCAAATTCTAATGAAATGTCGGTGGAACCAAATTCTAGTGAAATTTATATTCCCCATAACGATCAAAAACGCACGTCGAAACACAAGTCGATGAAACTAAATACACCTACATCTGATCTGATGACAGGGAATGTACTTACGCCTGATCCGGATAATCAATATGATGGTTGTTTGTCTGGTGATAAAAACGAAGAGATACTTAAATTATATAACTTCGTCCATGAAATATATTCAAACTTTAATAAATATGACACTAAAAATGTGATCGAAGTAGGTGAAAATCTTTATTACGAAGAAGATGATATATACGACCATTTAACATACATATTTTATTATAAACCTGATTATACATACGACTCCATGTCAGCTGCTATAAAAGATTTAATAAAGAATAACAGTTACTTTGGAGAAAAATCACGGACCTTCTAATTTAAAAGAAAGACGGCACATAAAATAGCATTACGAGAAAGTTAAATAAGAATCCAAAATAATATATTCATTGTATATATTATTTATATCATGTCACCAAGGGACGAGAGAGCAAAAAAAAGAGCAGAGACAAGAAAAAGATCCAGACCAAGAAATGAAACCACTAATAATGTTTCTAATAAAACCAAAAAAAGGGAAAGAAGTAGTTCAAAATTAAATAACCGCCGAACAAAAAGAACTAGACACGCTCCAATTAAATTTTCACCACAAGTGACAAAAAAGGCTTCTGAGAAAAAAAAAGAAAAGAAAACAACAAAATATACAAAAGAATCACTAGAAAAAATGATGTACTCAATATCATCTGTATTTACTGGAAATAAAACATTTGCAAATAAACTTAATTCCATTAATATTTTATTGAAGGACGAATTGGGGAAAAAAGTAAGAGATGTTATTACAGGAGGTTCAACACCCGACACTGAATGCAAAAAGGCTCGTGAACGAGCAAATAATCTGGGACATATGTCAGCGCCAGGGATTGATTACAAACATCAACGCGAACGCGAAAACGGCATTGGGGCTATTGATGTAGAGGATGGTTTAAGAACAAAAGCAAAGGGACTTAATTCTCAGAAAAGACAAGCTCAATTTTCATTTCAGGCAGAACAGCAAGGATTTTGTGGAACTTGTTGGTTATGTGGTTTAGACGTACATTATTATTCCGGCGAAGGTTGGCTAACATCTTGTGGAGAATGCGAACATATTGCTGCAATCACTGCGTCATTTTTAACAGGAATGTTAACCAGTGCCAATCTTGATATACAATCGTATAATTATGGCTCCGCCCACGTTCACTGTAATCAAAAGAAGAGTGATACAATTTCTATGAAATTTACTAATGATGGATTATGGGAAATATGGAAAGAAGGAACTGATAAAATAATAAAGGACATTGTTGATAGACCACTGCACGGAAGTGAATATGATCCTGTATTTAAAGTACAATTTCAGGCAAAGTTAAAAAATAGACAAGCCTTTAAAAATAGTATTCGTACAAACATAGAAGGCGTTACAAAAGAATGGTGTAATGTTGCAAACAGAAGTATTACTGGCATAGAGAAGAAAAAAAGGTTAATGGGTTATAAATTAGCCGAAAAAACAAAAGAAGTTACAATAGAACTAATGAAAGAGATAAAAGGTTATCAAAAATTCATAAAAGGAGGTAGGGAAGGCAAAGCAAAAACTCAACTTGTATTATCACCAAAACAGAATAGGGAAATAGAATTAATAGATAACGCACAGAGTAAAAATAATATAAGTAAGAGACAAAATGATAAATTAAAAGCAATGACTATAACACCATCACTTGAAGAAGAAGTTGCCGATTTCAGTAATATATTTGGAGTAAAAATATGCACCCTCCTCGCTGATATACATATATTACAAGGATCAATAATAAAAAAATATGGAATAGATTTCTTCAATAATCTAGAAAAAGCACGCCGAAGAACCCCTCGTTTTGCTGAATTAAATAAGTCATTAAAGGAATTCATAATTGCTAACAAAAATAGTTTATAATCGAATCATCATGACATAATGTCATTATGATTAAATATTAAGTGACAATAAATTTAAACAAAATGTAATGTTTTACTACTCATGAATTTAGAACGTGAATTATAAACCACAGATACATCATTGAAACATTCATTTGCATATTTTATAATTTCAGTTATTTCATTAAGAATTGCATTTGCTTCTTCCTTATCATCATTAGAGAGATTTGAATACTCATCATCGAATGATTTAATTTTATCATTGTATCTATACAATATATCAGTTATAGTAGTTTGTATAACATTCAATATATCGTATATTTCACGCTGTTTACTCGTTTTTTTATCCATACGCTGAAGACGAATTTTTAGTTCATCTTCATCTATATATTTTCTTAAATATGCTACTCGTAAATCTTGATGATTTAATACATGATCGACTTGATATTTTGGTAACTCGTGATAACGATTATGTATAAGCATTCTCGCTATTTCGCGAACTCTATCAATAATTTCTTTTGGTATTTTTTTTGATAACATCTCGCTAGTCATTTCACGAATAAATATATGATTAATCTCTCTACCACAGATTATCTCGTTATGATTTCTCTGTAAATTACCACCGGTTCTTTGCATTATTTCATAGTAATGAGGATTGTGAATATGAGTTTCGATACGTCCAGTTCTCCAACTAAACGCTGTATGACACATAGTACAAAACATCTGATCGCAATTATGTACTACTGTAAAATCGGGTAAAAGAAATCTTGGACCACCCTCTAACATCCATCCAAAATATTTATTTCTTTCAATCTTGGTTACTTCAATATTACTTGTATAATCTATTATTTCTTCTGCTCTATGTGGTGAAGTAATAGTATCAATAATAGGCAGCTCATCGACGAATTTATAATCGATACTGATAAGACAATGTTCTTTATAACCAGTTGCATTAGATTGTCTAATATGTAAACGAGCGATATTTTGCACGGTTACAGTATATCCAAGACTACGTGCCAAAGTACATATATTTTGTAATAATAGGGTATTAGATTGAAAGATCAGCATAATTTTATTCTTATTTGTGACACAACCAATGGTATCAATCAATCCAGCTAGAACTCGCATTCTGATCTCGCGTTTATTAAAGAGAAATTGGTATGGTATATGCTTATTTTTCTTCAATTTATAAAGGGTCATCATATTGACAAACGGATTAGTTCCTGTACTTGAAATAATATATCCATGTTCTCCATATTTATTTAACTTTGACTTGTTTTCAGTAGCCCAGTTTCGAATATACTTATAAATTGCATAACTAGAAGTCTTTATTAATGGTTGCTCGCTATCACCATCGCCTAACCAAAGTCCAAGAAGATATGGGTCTAGAAACACGGGTTGGTGCTTATACTTTAATTCTTGCACTCTATAACCAACCAAATTATTCTTAGACCAGGCATCAAGATTGATATAATCCTCAACATTAATTATTATAGGTTCATTAAGAGTTAAGCGTGTAATAAAGTTAGACCCAGCAACATATGCCTTATTAATATCGTTATCATAATCGCCAATAGAGAAATTAATTTGTTTCATCTTTAATTCATCTTTATTGAACCAAGTAATTCGCCACGCTTTTACTTCATTATTCCAATCTATTGAACTACTAGACTTACATTTTAATACCAATTTATGCTTACTATTCACTATATAATGACTACAATTTGACTGTTTAATTATAAACATTTGATCCTCGCCCTCTACGGTAGAAAGAACTTTCTTTGGATTACCATCTTCACCCATAAGATAATGACCGGGTTTAATAGAAGATGCAGTCCGTATGCACCCAGAAGCCATGAGTATCTGTGTATCTCCTGCAAAACAACCTTCTATCTTATGAATTCCAGTACCACAAGTAGGACACGATTTAGTATCGGAATTTAATAATTCGGCGGTAGCAATACTATTCGGATTACAAGTATGTGGTATATCTTTATTAACGCCAATGATTTCATGACATTTATTACAAGTCCACTTTTCACAAATGCCACATTTCCATTGTGTACTGAGAAATCCTCTACATTCAGAATCGGGGCACGCGCGAACAAATGCGCGGCGAGGAGTGTTTTTATCTAGGAAGAGCCTTCGTCGTTGTCGTGAAAGTTGATAAGACTTAGTCCCAAGCTCTCTGATTTGAGCGTTAATTTCCTCAATTTCTTTATAAATGCGCTCACCTTCGATCTGGCGCTCTACAACAGGTTGTGTAGCAGGAAGCAATGCAATTTGTTCTTCTAGTAGTAGTTTTTCACGATGCTCTTTATAGGTAGTTGCAATGAATTTTTTAGTGCATCGCTCTACAAGCATTTTCCTAGACCAAACTTTTTTACAGTCATTACTAATACAACACGGTTGTTTATTATCTAAAATCCAGATTTGATAACAAGAACGACAGGCGGTATAATCACAGTAAGGACACGATATAGGAAATCTATTTGATTTATTGAAGTTTTCAGCACATATATTGCACTCATTCGTTTCAGACATAATAATTATATTATATAATTATGTTATTATATTTGTATCAATTTTTTATTTATAATAATTTCTTTGAAAAACAAAAATAGATTCTCTTTTGATTTTTTGATTTTGGACATTTTAAAATTGTCCAAATTTCATTTTTATAAAAATACTTTTTTCGCACTTTTTTTGAAAAATGGGTTCTTACCATAAAGCTTTAAAATGCATTTTTATATGATTATTTTGACAGCATAAGAAAAAAATAAAAAACGAATTTCGTAAAAAAAAGGGGATTTTTTTGTTACCATTATTTAGGTAATAATGGTAACAAATGGTAACTCAAAAATCCCCAAAAATCCCCAAAAAAAATTTATATGCTTGAAATGTGATTATAAATGCTTTAATAAAAAAGATTATAATAAACATATTTCCACTCGGAAACATAAAATGATAACCAATGGTAATAAAAGTCCCAAAAAAGTCCCCAAAAATCCCCTTATGTATTCATGCAGTTGTGGTCGATCATATAAGTATAATTCTGGTCTTTCTCGTCACAAAAAAACCTGTAAAGGAAGCGAAAATGAAATAGAATATTGCAAAATAGTAAAAAAAGACGAGAAAACAAATGATTATAAAAATTTGATATTTCAAGTAATGAACGAGAACAAAGAGTTGAGAACTTTATTACTCAAACAGAATGAGGAGCATAAAGAGGAAAATAATAAGTTACATAATACAATTCATTCTATGATACCAAAGATTGGAAACACGACAAATAATCAACAATATAATATTAACATTTTTTTAAACGAAGAATGTAAAAATGCCTTGAATTTTTCAGATTTTATAAAGCAAATAGATATAACAAAAGAAGATTTGGAGAATCAAGCGCAAAATGGATATGCAAATGGCATTTCGAAGATTTTTTTGGATCATTTATTGAATCTAAGATTGACAGAACGTCCAATACATTGTACGGATGTAAAGCGAAATACTTTATATATAAAAGAAAATAATGAGTGGGATAAGAAAGGTTCTCGAGAACAAATCAGAAAGGGTATTCAAGAAATTACACGTAAAGGTCAAGAATCTTTAATAGAATTAAAAACGGAGAACAATGAAGAATATTCAGATATGGATTCTGATTTTTCGAATAAATGTATAAATATACAACGAAATTTGGTTCCCGATGAACCTCGTGATACTACAATTGGAAAAATAGTGACAAATATTTCACAAAATACATTATTAGAATAAATAATGTAGTTCAAAAAAAGCAATATTACATTGATTCTAATGTAATGTCGTGTGGTCCAAAATTTTTAAGAAGAACTGTCTCGGCAATCTTAGCAGAGACCAGATATGGGTCAATATTACTAGCAGGGCGTCTATCTTCTATATACCCCTTACCGTCTTCAGCAGTATTACGTGGAATACGAATAGAACAACCTCGATTCGCAACACCATATGAGAAATCATTTACAGTAGATGTCTCGTGGAGGCCCGTCATTCGTCTTTCATTTCCTGAACCATACACATCCATATGTTCGGTATGTGTTTTTGAAAGATTAAATACTGCAGTTTCAATACTGTTTTCTACACCATCTCGCATAGATAATGTGCTAAAATTAGAATGACATCCCGATCCATTCCAGTCACCCTCGACTGGTTTTGGATCCAGACTAACTACAACATTATGATATTCACAAACACGATATAAAAGATATCTTGCCATCCACATATGATCTCCACAGTCCAATCCCTCAGAAGGACCAATTTGATACTCCCATTGACCCTTCATGACCTCGGCATTTGTGCCTGCAATCTTGACGCCAGCCTCAATACAAGCACTATAATGCTGGTCCATAATTTCTCGACCAACAGCATTACCAGAACCGACTCCACAATAATACGGACCCTGGGGTGCGGGATATCCATCAACAGGCCAACCGAGTGGCGTTTTACCGTCCTTTTCAAACAGCACATACTCTTGTTCTAATCCATACCAGGTCTTTTCTACAGAAACAGCATCGGTTTCAAAAACACTTCTGGCGTATGCCCGATGGTTTGACTTCGCTGGTGTAATGCCGTCGGGAAGAATAGTCTCACACATCACCAAAATATTATCACCACCACGCCAAGGATCACGAAAAATAGATACAGGATGAAGCATTACCTCTGAGTCGTTTCCGGGTGCCTGTCCTGTAGACGAACCATCAAAATTCCAAATGGGAAGTTCACTTGCGAACTGTGGCACGAAGTCTAAAGTTCTACTTTTAGACCGAATATCATCACCGTTTCCTCCAATCCAAACATATTCAGCAATTAAAGACATTATATTTATTATTAAAGACAATTATTTAATAGGTTTTCGAGGAATAATATAATAATGAGCGCTACATAAAATGTGCTGTTATAACAAAATGGCAAGTATAGAATGGTGTGAACGATATAAGAACCAACAATTAGAAGATAATCGTTGGTTTAACGAACCAATAAATACATTCAGTAATATAGTGTATTTAGTGTCTGTGTATAACACACGAAAAATGGGTCATAATCTATTATCAATTTACAGTTCTTTATTGATGTGTATTACCGGTATAGGAAGTATATGCTTTCACGGTTCGGGAACACGTATCGGTCAGTTGTTAGATGAAATGCCAATTGTATTATTATGTGATTCATACATAAAAATACTAGATATAGACCTAAGGTTCTCAAGACATCCAATATATGAATATTCTGTATCTATGTTGTCACTATTATATATAGTAACGAATAATTACACAATATTCTTAACTCTAGTTACTAGTCAAGGTGTGACATTAGCAGGTCTAATAATGAAACAAAGTGTGAATTACGGAGTTAATGTATCTTATAATAAGGCGGTTTTTGTATTTATTTTGGGTAAGGTTCTCTGGGAATACGAAAGATTCCTATATAGAAATGATGCGTGTCCCGAGGCAGGACCACTTATATATTTACACGGAGGATGGCATATATCAACAGCAATGATGCATTATTATATTATGAAAGGTTCATTATCATAATAATGATTAATTTTGTAAGTCAATTTATTCAATAACATGAACTCCTTGAGGTATTACAACCTTTTTCAGTGATGGACACTCATAAAAGACGTCCTTTTCAATTATTTTAAGTGATTTTGG
>Ga0181421_1000325_pt1 | contig 13768 bp, 12 predicted proteins | sample 44SPOviralmetaG_FD_130146 | JGI IMG/M metagenome (GOLD analysis project Ga0181421, IMG submission 130146) | Marine viral communities from the oligotrophic San Pedro Time Series (SPOT) site, San Pedro Channel, CA, USA - 44 SPOT_SRF_2013-06-19 | ecosystem: Environmental > Aquatic > Marine > Strait...
AATATGCACGTCACAAAAACAAATAGCAAGGCTGAACCATTGTCAAGCGACAAGAATAGCCTTGACGGATTGAACGCACACTTGGCCGTGGTTGATGAATACCACGCTCACCCCACGTCAGCGGTTTACAATGTCCTCAAGTCGTCGATGGGGTCACGTAAGCAACCTCTGATGTTTACGATCACCACGGCTGGATTCAATGTGACTGGTCCGTGCTACCAATTAGCCAAGACTTGTAAGGAAGTGCTTGATGGCAAGAAGCGTGATGACTCACTCTTCGCTCTCATCTACGAACTTGACGAAGACGACGACTGGAGAGACGAGGACACCTGGATCAAAGCCAACCCAAGTCTAGGCACAAGTATTAGCTACGAGTACCTCCGTCAGCAATGCACTCAAGCAAAGAACTATGGCGGTGCGGAAGAGGTAAACTTTAAGACCAAGCACTGCAATTTGTGGGTCAAGTCAAGTACGGCTTGGGTCAGCGATGACATTTGGAAAGCCAATGATTTAGGTGTGGTTGAATGGTCAGGCGAGACAAATTGCTATGGTGGTCTTGACCTTGCATCGGTAAGTGACTTTTGCTCCCTTGTGCTTGTAAGTCCACGAAGTGATGGCGGTTACGACACCAAGAGGTTCTATTGGTTGCCTGAAGATGCTATTGAGAAAAGACTGTACTCTGACGAGAATACCATATATATGGAATTGAGACACGCTGAAGAGGTGTTTGTTACTCCAGGCAACGTCACGGATTACGACTACATCCGACGTTGTATCAGCGGTTACTATGTGGAGAATGGTGTGGTAAACTTTGATGACGATTGCTTGATGAAACGCTACGACCTTCGTAGCATAGCGTTCGACCGCTACAATAGTAGTCAGCTCATAATCAACCTAACACACGATGGAGTAGAGATGTCACCGATGGGTCAAGGATATGTAAGTATGAGCGCACCTATGAAAGAGGTGTACCGACTCCTACTAGAACACAAACTAAACCACGAGGGCGATCCAGTGCTCAGATGGATGGCTAGTAATCTAGAGGTGACTTATGACCCCGCAATGAATTGCAAACCTGATAAGTCGAGGTCTCAAGATAAGATTGATGGGATAACGGCTTTGATTTGTGCAGTAGGGGAGGCGATGACGGAGACTCAAGAAGACGTACTACCTGAAGACTACACCATACGTTTCTTATGACTTGTGAAGAGAAGCTCGCACTAGCAAGAAAACTCAATACTGCTGAGGGCTTTGTGGACGAATATCAAAAAAGGCTTTATGACCACGCAAGGAATCTTGACGCTTATTACAGCGTAGAGAATGATTACTATGATCTATTCGGTCGTCATCGTTACAGTTGCTATCAGTCATTTCACACAATCTTACGACGCATCTTGAAAAGAAATAGAACAAGGTAGATGTGTATAAAACGTAGCATACATATCATTGCATAATGTCTGAGACTCGCAAGAATCTATTGACTCGCCTTAGAGATGCGATTCGCCCTCAGGATCAAGAAAAGAGATCCTATGATCCCTCGCTGATCTACCCCTGGACTCCAACACGGAGTGGGGTAGCACTTAGCGAGGAAGGCGCGTTGGCAGTAAGCGCGGTCTATGCTTGCATCAACAAGATTAGCAGTACCATTGCGAGTCTTGACTTGGGCTTGTTTGAGCTTGAAGAAAACGGAAAGCGTTTAGATCGTAAACATCCATCTTATCGACTCGTAACTCAAGAGCCTAACGAGTATATGGGTGCGTACCATTTTTGGGTACACATTATCTCAGACGCATTGATGCACGGAGGCGGCTACGCTCTGATCAAGCGAGATCAAAATGGTGCACCTAGTTCTCTCACTCTTGTCCCGCCTGACCAGATCAAGGCGAAGGACTTAAATGGGCGTAGAATATATCTCTACCGAGATAGCGAGGAGGCACTTTTCAACGAGGACGTGTTAGCAATCGAGTGCTTTCGTGGCATCAGCCCAATTCAAGAGCACCTCGAAAACATCGGTCTTGCATACGCGGCACAACAGTATGGTTCTAGCTTCTTTGGAAGCGGTGGCAATATGAGTGGTGTATTGATGACTGACAAGACTTTGAGCGAAGATCAGTACCGACGACTCAGTTCTACGTGGGATCAAAAGTATCACGGCATCAACGCGGCTCACGCGACGGCCATCCTTGAGGCAGGTCTAAAGTACGAGCGTGTAGGCATCCCACCTGAAACGGCTCAAGCTCTTCAAACACGTAAGTACCAGGTCGAGGAGATTTGTCGCATTTTCAATGTGCCTCCGTCTCTCATTCAGATGAGTAGTGACGTGAAGTATAGCAATGTCGAGCAACAAGACTTGTTCTTTGCCAAGCACACTATCGCCCCTTGGGTAAGCAATCTCGAACAAGAGATGCGTAGAAAGCTATTGCGTCCCGTAGAGCGAGACAATTACGAGTTCAAGTTCTCTATGCTTAGTCTGATGCGCGGTGATATGGCAGCGCGAGCAAACTATTATCAAACTTTGCTTCACTCAGGCGTTTTGAGTATAAACGAGATTCGTGGATTGGAAGACCGCAATGCGATCGAGAATGGAGATCTACATCTTGTTCAGGTAAACCAGATCCCGCTTGAAGCAATGCGTGATTACGCTCAAAGTATCACAGGACAAGAAGTCGATGGCGACGTACAGTAACTACCCTGAGGCGGCTAAAAGCGCGGCTCGTCGTGCTCTCCGATTCAAGGAGAAGAACGGCTCGTCGTGCGGAACGCCCGTGGGGTGGAATCGTGCATCGGACATTGCGGCTGGTCGAGGTCTCTCGTTGGCAACAGTAAAGAGGACATTCAGTTTCTTGTCTCGTGCAGGGGTTTACAATCAAGGTAAGTTTACCGACGAGAAGGGTAAGGAGATTTGTGGCAGCATAATGTTTGCCGCGTGGGGCGGCTCGTCGATGAAGTCTTGGTGCAAGGGCATAATTAACAAGGCCGAGCGAGCCAACATCGAAGACACCGAAGAGCGCAACATCACAAGCGCGGTCAAAGAAGCCTTGCAGAAGAAAGTCAAGGATCACAACGAAGACAACCCTAAACACAAAGCAACCTACGGGATGCTTGCGGCCTGCTTTCGCCGTGGCATTGGAGCGTATAAGACGAATCCTGGAAGTGTTCGGCCTTCGGTAAAGAGTCCTGAGCAATGGGCGTATGCGAGAGTAAATGCTTTCTTGTACGCTTTGAGAAACGAGAAGTTCAAGGGGGGTAAGTTTGACACCGACTTGTTGCCAAGCTCACACCCTTTGAGCACAAAACGAAACAAAATGTCTGACGAAGAAAAGAGAGATATAGAAGTCGAACGCAGAAACTATGTGCCAACATCTGATGGACACGAAGTCCGTATGCACGGAGACGACGACGAGCGCACTGTGGAAGGCTACGCGGCAGTCTTCAATCAACCCACAATGATTGGGCGCGTTGAAGAGGTCGTTGCGCCTGGTGCGTTTGATGAGCGTTTGATGGACGACGTTGTTGCGTTGTTCAATCACGATATGAATATGCCTTTGGCTCGTTCACACAACGGGGAAGGCACACTTGAGTTGAAGGTTGACGATCAAGGCTTGTACTACAAGTTCAATCTCGGCAACCAGTCATACGCCAAGGACTTAGCCGAAAGTATTAAGCGCGGAGATGTTCGCGGTAGTAGCTTCGGCTTCGTAGTTCGTGAAGACGACTATGAGAAGAAAGACGACGGCACATACCGACGCACGATCCTGAAACTTGATCGTATCGCAGATGTTTCCCCCGTGGTTATGCCTGCATACCCACAAACCTCCGTAAAGATGCGCGATGCTATCGCGGCTATGGAGGAGACCCAGGAAGTCGAAGAGACTCCTGATCCAATCGTAATTCCGCCGACGTCAGCCCCCAATCGGAAGGCAGCAGAGGCACTACTTTCTATTCACCATCACAAAACCCTTTCAAAATGAAAACTTCTTTGAAGTTGAAGGAAGAACGTGCTTCTCTGATCTCTGACCTAGAGGCACTCGTGGACACCGCCAAAACAGAAGAGCGGGAGTTTACGCAAGACGAAGAGTCCCGTCAGGCGGACTTGAATGAATCAATCTATGGCCTTGATGCTAAGATTGCTAACTCTGAAAAGACTGAGACTATTATGGCTCGCTCTATGGCAGGGGAAGCGTCTAAGTCTGAGGAGCGCGAAATGGATCAACACGCCAAGGAATACTCCTTGCGCGATGCTGTACAACAGTTCCGCACCGCAGGTAAGCTCGAAGGCCGTGAGGCTGAGATGCAGCAAGAAGCGGTCAATGAGTTCCGCCAGGCGGGTGTCACTCCAAGCGGTCAAATCCAAGTCCCAATCGGATTGACTTATCGTAGCACTGTGCAGTCAAGCGGTGTCACTGGCATTCAGCAGCAAGGCACTTTGCAGGGTCTCGTTCCTGAGTCAGTAATCGAGCAGGCAGGTGGAAACCGCATCACAGGTGTCTCTGGCACAGTGCGTCTCCCATCTTTGCCAACCGATGCTACATTGGAGCAGACAGAAGTCGCAGCCAAGGACGCAGGATCAGCAATGACCGCGACTGACATCGACCCGATTCGTTTCGCTTCTCGCATCGACGTTTCTAACCAAGTGTTGGCTTTGTCTAACGCGTCCTTCGATGCCGCAGTTGCGGCTCAGTTCCGTCGTCACTCAGGTGGTTTGATGGACAAGAAGGCTTGGAGCAACTTCATCACTGCAATGGGCGGAACTGCTGCTTCACTCGTTAAGCGTAGCACAGCTGCTGCTGTTGCTGTCCCAGGCATCGACTTTGCTTCTGCAAATGACTTGATTGCTGCTATGGGTTCTGCTGATGCTTTGAATGCCTCAGGAACTTTCTTTGGTAGCCACGAACAGTTGGCTCGCGCTCGCTCACAGCAAGCCGTCACCAACGGAGGCATCCCAACGCTTCAGGCGGACGGAACAATCGCTGGTTACAAGGCTTTCGGACATAGCCAAATCACTGCGGCTCTCTTGCCAAGCGGATCAAGCGAAGCGTTCGAAACCTTGACGCAAGCCAACGTCTACAACAACGGCACGGGTGCAACGGACATCACCAACGAAGCTGCTTTGCAGCCGTTCTTTATGGTCAATATGAATGATGTGTACTGCTGCTACTGGGGCGGTGCGGATTTGATCATTGACAATATCACCGAGGCCCACAAAGGCAACACTCGGATGATTATGAACTACTACGCCAACTGCAACGTCGGTCACGCAGCTAGCGTGAAGGCGGTCTATGTAGCCTAAGACCAAAACTAAAGCCCCTGATCCTGAGCCACGCACGTAAACGCACTGCTTCAGGGTTGGGGGCTTTTATCTTAAAAAGATATGTTGAAACATCCACACGTCAGAATAGATAAATTTGTAGTTCGTACTAGTAGCTACGACGCAGGTATGTTCCCTGACCGCGCGGCTCTTAAAACGCATCTACGTGTGGACTACGATGAGGACGACGCTTACATCGACACCTTGTTGTTAACAACTGTGTCTTACATTGAGGAATATACTGACACGATCTTTGCTCAGGCGAGTTACAAAGCATACTGGGATCACGCTTATCCCGTAGTCTTGATAAGCAAGAACTTTGGAACAATAGTCACAGCTCACCACGATCGTCCCTTAGTTCACGAGCTGAATGACGAGGATGTTTACGTCCTAGTGGACTCAAGTAAGTACGAGCTTGACACCACAAACAATCCCATTAGAGTGCATATGAAAAGTGGGTTTGCTACAGGTGCAAGCAAACTGAATAAGTATCGTCTGTCTTTCACGACATCCACCAAATCCGTGCCGAAGTATCTCTACCAGGCGGCTCTAATGATTGCGGGTCACTTCTTTGAAAATCGTCAAGATGTAGGCAAGGATAGAGTCTTTGAAGTTCCTCTCACTAGTCGCTATCTCCTAGAACGCTACCGATCTAATTCGTTCTAATGAATATCGGATCGTTCAACAAACAGATTAAACTCTACGAACCAAACGAGAGGATCAACTCTTTTGGAGAGACAGAGATCACAGATTACACTCTGAGGATTACGGCTATGGCTCGTCGTCGTGACATTGAGTGGTCAACTATTGGTGAAGAGGCGCACGGAAAACAACTAGTAGTAGAGGCTCGAACCGAGTTCTACATCAAGCGTTTTAGATCAGCAATTACCGAAAAGTGGATTGTTCAATACGACAATCGTTACTATGAAATCACTCGTGTTGATGAGTTCGGTAAGGCTGAGTTCTCACGTATTCTAGGTCTCCGAAGAGACAACTGGACACCAACGATCGCCTGATGGCACTAAGGAGCGCAAGATACGCGGCAAATCAAACTATCGACGCGACTCAATTCGCGGAGTTTGAGCGTAAGCTCGAAGTTCTCTATGGTATGACAGTCCAAAAGCGTAGGAAACAAATGGAGAAGGTGACAAACTTCGCCCTCTTCCCTACGAAAAAGAAAATGATTCAACTTGCCCCAAAGGGTAAGACGGGTAGCCTCAAGAAGAGTATCACTCTAAACACCGCGAAGGCTACGGGATATGGATCACGAGTTGGTAGTAGGACTGGACCTATGATACGTGGCAAAAGTAAGAGGAGAGTACATCACGCTCACTTGGTAGAATTAGGCACAAAGAAAAAGATGAAGAGAATCGGTGCAGGCAAAAAGCCCTTCACCTTTTATAGCTTCAAGGCGGGTCGAGTTCTCCGACGAGACAAGATCAATCACGGATCGAGGGCAAGGCCGTTCGTAGAGCCTTCATACAAGGCAACTAAGCACAAGTACGCCCCACGAATTAAAGTCAAGATGAAGCGTATTCTCGCTAAATTGGCGGAAGAAATGAAAACCAAATGATCCACGTTATCCGCAAAATCCTTATTGATACGGCAGCGGTGACGAACCTTGTCCCCGCAAGCAAGATTAGTCTTGTAATGGCTCGTCAAGGTATGGAAAGACCATATATAGCGATCGACCTTGAAGGCACGGGTTTCGATCGAAGCAACCAAGGAATAGCCCAGGAGGTGTATAGTATTGTGGTGTACATCACCGACACTCATCTATCTTCGGCTTGGGCAATACATAGTGCCGTCAAAACAGCCCTTTCAGAGTTCTCAGGATCAAAGACTGTCGACTCGGTGTCTTATGAGATTGGTCAAATCAGTTTCTCGGATGTGCTGACTGATGCCCACGAACTTCACGACTTCTACATCGTAGCTTGTCAGATGAATGTGTTTGTATATCCGTAATCAAACCAAGTTTGACCAACCGAGACCTCACTAATCTAAACTTGCAATATATCTAAGAGCAATGGGAGCAATTAAAGGAAATTCAACCACCTTGATGTTTAAGCTAGAGTCTTCAGACGACGCTTCTAGCGTAGCCGATGACTTGGCTAGTGATGGCTACGCAGCCTTCACTGGGGTTACTAGCGCAAGCATCAGCGTGTCCAATAGCACGTTTGAAGCCGTCAGCATCACCGACCCAACAACTGATGCCACTGTTCGTGACTTTGCAGTTGGGACTACATCAACTTCACTTAGTCTTGAAGGTGTGTACGACCCCGCGCAGACTCAGAATGCCGATCAGTTGTTTACTCTATGTAAGAACAAGAGTCGTCTCGGTATCTTTTGGGTAACGAACCAAGCTGAAGACAATGCTCTTGGAGGCATTGGTTTTTGCACTTCTTTCGAGTTGTCAGCTGGTATGGACGACTTTGTTACATTCTCGGCATCTTTCGAGTTGGAAGGTGATCCCGCTTACAAAACAATGGACTGATAATGGCTACTATTAACGCAAATACAGTGGCCCTCTACATTGACGTAGACGCGGCAACCTTCTCTACTAATCCAGGTGATACGCAATCGGGATCGCCCGCATTGAAGCCTGTGATGTTTAGCACGAGCGCAAGCCTCTCAGTCAGCAACGCTACCTACGACACTCAGTTCAAAAAGGTAGCTGCGGCAACGGCTGGATCTGTCCCCGCCTTATCACCCACACGAGGCTATGCGGTGGGCACTACAAGCACATCGCTCTCCGTTGAAGGGGTAGCCTCTTGGGAGACGCTCAATAATTGTGTGGACTTGAAAGTCCTCTTTGATGAGGTGATCGGCAAAAACATCGTTACTGCGGTGTGGGCTAGTAATGACTCTAATGCCTCGGCATACGGAGGTAAGGGCTTCATCACGAGCTTTGAGATCTCTTCAGGCGTAGACGACTTTGCAACGTTCTCTTGCTCCGTCGAGTTGACTGGCGATCCAATCCAAGTAGCGTAAGTAGAACTTACCTTCCTTTGTTGTAAATTGTCGGTAAATCGTCGGCAATGAATAAACTCGCAGGTCAGTTCCAGGTAACGCTCGGTAAAAAGAAGCACACCTGTCACCTCTCTATGAACGCGTTTCGCATCCTATGTGAGCGCGAGAATCTCAAGTTTCACCAGATGGACACCTATCTACAGGAAAGTCCACTCACGGCTGTTCCCAAGGTCATCTACTATGGCCTAGTGAACCACGTCTATATGACGAAGGGAGACTTGGATAAGTTGCCTGACTACGAGTATTTCGCCTCGCAAGTTCTTGACGACCCTAAAGCCCTAGAAGAATACACCAATATGATTGGTAAGGCTTTCGGTGGTGAGGATGACAATCCCGATCCTGAGGGAAACGCATAAGTGATCAAGACGATACCCCTCGCACCTGGCATCAATTATATTCAGAGGGGCTTGGGTTGGGGCTACTCCCTGACCAGTTTTGGTCATTGACTTTCTTTGAGTATGCCTCTTACTCTCGTTACTTCTTAGAGGAGGACAAAAGGCAATGGTGGCATACGTCATCTATGATGGCCTTGCAAGCAAATATGAATCGTGATCCTAAAAAGACACCACAACCATATGATGCCAAATCCTTCTATCCATATGATACTCAGGAGAAGAAAGCAAAGTTTGTTGATGTAATTTCAGACGACCATCGCGACCTTACGTCTCAATGGGCAAACAAATTACGAGATAATGGCCGCAAATGAGATAAGTAAGTTATCGGTACTGCTCCTATTCAATACGGAGCAATTTGAGACGCAACTCTCAAAAGTACAAATACATACAAAAAAGGCAGGTGCAAACTTGCAGCGCATAGGTCAGAAGCTAAGTCTAGGCTTATCGCTACCCCTAGCCGCAGCAGGTAAGCAAATTACTGACACGGCTACGAGCTTCGAGTATCAGATGGCTCGTGTGCAGGCTATTAGTGGGGCTACGGCACAGTCTTTCAATAGTCTACAAAAGAACGCGGAGGAACTCGGTGCAAGCACGATCTTCCAAGCCACGGCAGTAGGCAAACTCCAGGAGGAGTATGCAAAGCTCGGATTCACTGCTTCAGAGATTACAGCAGTAACGGAGAGCACTCTTAGTCTCGCTCAGGTAACGGGTGCTGACCTCGGACGTGCCGCTGAGATTGCGGGTAGTACACTCAGAATCTTCGGTAAAGACGTAAGTGAGGTCGGTCAAGTCAACGATGTCATTGCCGTAGCTATCAGTCAGTCAGCATTGGACTTTGAGTCGTTTGCTGAGACTATGAAATACGCGGGTTCGCAGGCGGCTATCTCAGCCGTTTCGATGGAAGAAATCTCCTCAGCAATGGGGGTGCTTGCCAACCGAGGGGTAAAGGGTTCTATTGCAGGTACTCGTTTGCGTATGATCCTTGCCAAACTCGCTGAGGAGGGAGGCAACACGCACGACAAGTTTATTGATCTCATCAACGGGTCAATGACAATGGTTGAGGCCATCGACCGCTTCGGTGTACGTGCGGCCTCAGCTGTCCCCGTATTGCAAGAGAATCGTAAAGAGTTCTTTGCTCTAGAGAACTCTATGCGACAAGCCGCAGGCACGTTGGATGGTATGCAGGAGACTATGGACGATACCGCGTTTGCGGTGCAGCGTAGGCTCATCTCAGCCCTTGAAAACTTAGCTATCCAGTTTGGTAAGGTGCTCTTACCTATCGTAAACTTCTTTCTTGAGGCCTTGATTAAAGTCGTAGGTGGGTTCTCACGCCTTCCTTCGGTAGTCAAGGGGTTCTTGGTTGCTATTGGAACGGCTATGGTGGTGATACCTCCGTTCTTGTTCCTTCTTGGCAGCGTCAAGTTATTGCTTGTTGATCTCCAACTACAGTTCCCAAAAACGGCTTTAGCTATGCAGGCTTCATTAGGGCCGATTGGTCTCTTGATTGCAGGCATCACCTTATTGACTCTTGGTATTGCTGAATATCTCCTGCAAGGGAAAGCGGTCGTCACTCTTCAGGATCGCATCAACGACGCTAACGCGGCAGCGGCTGAAGAGGCAGGTCGTATTCTACAACCTCTTCGCTCACTCATTGCTGAGTATGAGAATGAGAACACGACTATGAATCGTAAGCAAGCGATCTTGCGGGAGCTTCAGCGTTCTCAGCCGCGATACTTCAATAACCTAAGTACGGAGACAACGACTATTGAAGATCTGACCACGGCTTACGACAAGTTAAACGGGGCGATCAAAGAGACGGCTCGGTCACGCGCCATACAAAGTCAGCTCACCAAAATATCAGGGGAGCAAGCTAGTGCCATTGGAGAACAAGTCAAGGCTGAATTAGAGTTAGAGGAGATTGCCAAACGCAAGGTCGCTGGCGAGGAGGGCTTTGCTGATGTAAATCGTTTTATCCCTAATAAGAGTGGGGTTGGAGGTAGGTTTCAAACCTTTGACCCACAAGGGGCAAGAAAGGGAGAGCTTCAAAAGGTCATTGCTGATCAACAAGTGATCTTTGACCAACTTCAGAGGCAAGCTGATCGCTTACAATCAATGTTGGTTAGTGGAGATGGAAGCATTGCTGGTTTGTTAAAAGGCTTAGATGCCTTCGCGGTAGGGGCTGGGGGTGGTGGTGGTGGAGGAGGTGGTGGTGATATGGGCGAAGAGGTTTCCGATCTAGACAAGATCTTGAAACGTCTGAGTCAAAGCCTTGCGGTCATCAATGAGAAGTCTCGATTGCTAGGTACGGATGGCCTTGAAACGGCCAAGTCCAAGCTAAGTGCCTTCAATGCCGCCTTCGCTTCCTTGGTGCAACTACAAGCCAAGGGAGGGGACATCGGGGACAATCTCAACAGTGTTACGGAGAACATCAAGAAACTGACGGGAGCCATTGGGGACGAGGAAAGTCTATATGCCGTCTCAGATGCTCTGACTAAATACAACACACAGATAGAGCAATTAGGTGACAACCTAGGTGCAGGCTTCATTGATTCTAGTGCCGAGTTGAATGGTCAGATTTCCGCACAAAAGAACTTGATCAATACCTTGATTCCAATACTCGGTGCTGAGAATGAGATTGTCCAGGCGTTGGTGCTTTCATACGCCTCGCTCGTGGCTTTGAAAAAGAAGAACAATGAAGACACCGACAATGCAAACATCAAGCAAGAGGCATCCAATCGCCTAGCCGCAGCGGGAGCAAACATCATCAAGGACTTTGGGGCGCGACTAGGGGAGGCCGCTTCGTCAAGCAAGACATTCGGTCAGCAACTCGTGGCGGGACTCAAAGAAGCTGTCCTAGCAGTCTTAAACCTTGCATTTGCTCAGATGGTTCAAAATGCCTTGAACCCTGAGAACCCCGCGAACCAAGCAACATTTGGTTTCGCAGGTCTTGGAGCACTAGCAATAGGAATGGGTATCTTGACGGGGTTGATCAACTCTATCAATGTCCCCGCTCTTGCCCAGGGTGGTATCACGACTGGCCCTATGTTGGCTATGGTCGGTGACAACCGAAGCGGTAAGGAGGCAATCATTCCGCTTGAGAAACTCCCCGCCTTGATGGGTAAGATGGGAGGAGGCACACGGGTGTATGGACAACTTTCAGGATATGACATCGCTTTAAGTAGCGACCGATCAGGCAAACGATTTCAACGCATCTCTAGATAATGGCAAGAGTAAAGGCTTTTCAGACATTTTTCACTACGAGGCAGAGCGACACTTATAGACTTCTTATTCTTGATGAGGGAGCGAATCAATTAGGTTCGCAAAACGCTTCTTTGTATGGCTATTCGGCAACCGCGTTTACCATTCCAAAACGTGTAGACATTATTCACGATTCGGTGGTGCAAACTTGGGATGGGCCTACGGACACTGTACACGCTCCAATTATAGGTTCTCGATTAGAAGCCACCTTTCTAATACAACCCGACAACTATTACTTCACCGACATTATCAAGGCTCGTAAAGAAGGCGAGATTTGCTGTGTGTTGCAAAGACATAAAGGACTCACTACTACTCTTCAGACGAACTCATATCCTTCTAGTTTCTATGAGGATGTGTTTATCGGTTGCTTGTCGCCTGAGTCGGTAGAGTTCGACTTCACCAACCCTCCGTTTGAGTTGAAGCTCATCTTTACCGATGGCATCAGTTTGCTTCGTGATATGCCTTACGAGAAGGCTAATGGAGACCCTCATACTGACGACGCGACTTACGAAACATTCCGTACTCAGATTGGTCATTGCCTATCTAAGTTGCCCCACTTGTCCGTATTCGATCAGTCAATCAATGGTCGTTTCTTCACCGAGCAACTAGACATCTTCCACTTCAACCACAAAGACACGGGAGGGTTACTTGCTGACGCGGGGGAACCAAGTGGAGTGTTGAATAAGTCAGGGTGCAATCAGAATATATGGTATGAGACTAGACTACACGAAAACCCCTTTAATAGAAAACATCGAGTAGTAACGGGTGGATCGACTTGTTACGAGGTGATTGAAGACATTATGATCTCACTAGGTGCTACGTTTATGGCACATCGTGGCAGTTTTTGGGCGGTAAGTCCATTTCTAAACGACGACAATAACGTAGACAATCACGAAAGGGCATTTAAGGCCGATTATCGGACTATGACCGACCCTTCCTTTAAGGACTCGGCTTACCAGAATGGTGGTGGTTCTTCAGACTTTGGTAGCGATCTCTCAAACCGAATAAACCACTCTACCGATGACATCCTTTTGGGTAGCACTCGTAGCTATCTGAACCCTGTGAAGGCGGTGATGTACACGCATTCCAAAGGTGGTGCTCCGTACATCTTCAAACACACCTTGCCCATCACGGCAGAAGGGCCAGTTTTCGCACAAAACGTATTTGTCCCCGCACCCATAGGCACGGATCCAACTACTCCCTCATATGACTCGGCATTTGGTGGGGTTGGTTCAATCATAAACCAACAAGGCGAATCGTTCCCAATCACAAACAACGATTACAAGTTTGTTGGAGGACAAGAGTTGCTTATCAAGGGTAGGGTTGTCATTGATTCGCAGCTTACTAGTACCGACGATGACTTCGTTGGTGCACAGCCCGTAATTAAACTCAAGGTCAAGGTCGGAGACAAGTATCTCAAACAAACGACGTACGTTGCCCCTGGTAGTGATTTCAATCTAGTCAACAACTTTGGTCGCATACACATTGCCTTTGGGAATCCTATGAACGCAGGGGGAGGCGACTTTACAGGATGGAGGCCGATAAAAATAACTAGCGATCCTGAGTGGACGGACGTGGTAGGAGATCGCTTTGAATTTCCGTTTTTGATTGAGGGGCAAATGGAACCCGCCATTGACACCCTTGAGTACACTAATGGTCAAGATGTAGTGTCATTCCCCGTTGGGATGAATACCCGTAGGCACGAAGATCACTCGGAGCGTATGCGATTCCGATGGGAGGATAGAAAGAAAGAACACGATCTAAAACTAGATATAGT
>Ga0181421_1000326_pt1 | contig 13767 bp, 13 predicted proteins | sample 44SPOviralmetaG_FD_130146 | JGI IMG/M metagenome (GOLD analysis project Ga0181421, IMG submission 130146) | Marine viral communities from the oligotrophic San Pedro Time Series (SPOT) site, San Pedro Channel, CA, USA - 44 SPOT_SRF_2013-06-19 | ecosystem: Environmental > Aquatic > Marine > Strait...
GGGGTTGGTATCAATCAATTTATGGACTCGCTAAAGGAGACATCACAAAGTTTGACGAGGTTACAAAAGAACCAATATTTAAGTGTCTCACTTACCTAACATTTGAAAAAGATAAAAACGAACTAGAAAATAGAATGATACAAAAATCAATGAAGAGATGAAAGAATACTACGACTTAATAGATAACATTTACAATTATCTTATTGGCAATGTGAATATCAATACAGTAACTAAGGGAGACCTCATGGAGGTTGATCTATCCAAGTCAACACTATTCCCGCTAGCCCATATAGTTGTAAACGATGTATCATTCTTTGAACACTACATACAGTTTTCCCTTAATATTGTGGCAATGGATATAGTTGACGAAACTAAGGAAGATAAGCAGGATGTAGACTCACCTCATCTAGGGTTAGATAATAAAGAAGATATACTAAACACAATGCTTAGTGTTGTAAATGGATTACAATCTAGTTTGCGAAGAGGAGGGATGAATGAGAATAACTACGAAATTAACGATGTCCCAACTGCCACGCAATTTGAAGATAGGTTTGAGAATCTACTTACAGGATGGTCTATCACACTAAACATAGAAATACCGAACAATGAGACTATGCTAATAAATGCGGATGGTACTCAATGTTAAACAAGTTTAAAAATACACAAGCCTACATCAAAGGCTATAGTGAGCATCTAGTAAAGCTCCTGAAGATAGAGATTGGTAGAAACCGAACTAGGTCTTATTCTTCTGGCACTTACAATTCCCCTATCGACACCACAGGTAAATTAAGGGAATCTATAGAAGCCCTACAAAAGACAGGAAAGGATGGGTTTTCTTCCCAAATAATGATGAATGAATATGGGAAGATTCTTAATGATGGTAGGGCAGCAGGTAGCGAACCACCCCACCAAGACATTGTAGATTGGATAAAGGCTAAGAGAATAAGAATAAGAGGAACTAAAGGAAGATTTGTTTCTGCTAGCGATTATCAAATGGCGAAGCTAGCCAATAACATCAGACGATCTATAGGGGCTAGAGGAATAAAACCAATAGGGTTTATAGATGATGCTATAGAACAGTCGATGGAGAAACTAAATAGATTAGGCGGTGCGGTTGGACAAGATGTTATGGCAAACCTAGATGACATTTTGGTAAAAGCAGGTTATGTTAAAAAGGGAGAAAATTATATTATAGGAAAAAATGAGTGATGTTAGAATAAATACAAGGAGTCCTTATTATGTTCAGGCAAATCCGACTCCCCCAGACCCAGTAGAAATACCAGACCCAGTAGAGGAAAATACTCCCCCTACAGTTACAATAACAGCTACAACTATAACTCCTTATGTAGGGGATACAGTTACATTAACTGCTGTAGCTACTGATAGTGATGGGACTATAGTTTCTTACTTATGGGGAGGGACAGCATCACCTAAAACAACAGTTTCAATAGATGTAACAAGTAATGATGTTGAATCTAAAATATTTTACGTTATAGTAACAGATGATGATGGCGATACTGCAAATGCTCAAATTACCATAAACTGGCAAGAAATACCTGAGCAAATTACAAACACAGATATAGATGTAGATTGTGGTGATATTATAAATCAGGCTTCTTTCGTAGGGACTAAAACTTATAATTTGATAGGGGTTGGTGATAAAGTTGGAGAAGTAGAGGTTGAATTTTTAGATAGTGGCTCACAACAAGATTCACCTGTTAAATTTGATATTACTTGGAACGGCACTACAAATACTACAGGATTTATAGGAGAATCTAATTACGGAGCAGTATACTCAATTCCACCTCCAGATAATACAACTTCTCCTACAAATAAAAAACAACCAACTACATTAACAATAAATAAAACAGCAGCAACACCAACACAGGTTACGCTAACTGCTGAATCTTTCTTCCCTAATGATAGTTATACTTTTAGGCTTAACTGCCCAGATGTAGAATCTACAGAAACATTTTACTATACAATTACTGGTACTTGTACGACAGGTGATACTACATTTACCTACACAGATGTGAATGGTGATTCACAATCAATTGTATTGGCTAACGGAGAAACAGAATTAATATCTGCACAAGAAGATACTGTATCTGCTGCAATATGTACAGGTGAAACAGAAAAAGGTGGACAGAGTTTTGAATTAGGACAACCTGAACTTACTATTGATGAAAATGCGGAATTCTTAGTATGGTTAGATAATTCTGGATCATTAGATGATGAGGTTAATAGTCTAAAAGAAATGACAGATAATCAGCTAAAAGATACGTTCTTAACTTACTATGGAGATGATTCTGTAAAGTATAATGGTCAGGTTCAATATATAACATCACCTTTATCTTTAACAGGGACAGATAGTAGTGACGAGAGATTCTTTGGGTGGGCTTCTACTCAAAAGCAAAACTCTAATTCAGATAAAGTGGTTCATCTTATATATGTGGATGAAGCATATCCTAGTTATCAAATAGACTACTTATCAAGTCCTAATAATAAAAGTCAAAAATATTTAGATGATATAGCATCCCTAAGAAATCGACTTGATTCAGTAAGTAATTATGGAGACCATATAGTTATTGTATTTTGTATAGAAAAAGATAGGAACGCATTGTTTGAACATTTTTCTCACTTTATAGATAATGTTTCTACTGGTGCAAATGGTTTTGATGGTAGCAATGGGCTTTCAGACCGCTCTGAAGTTATTTTCGTAAGAAATGTACCCCCATTACAAGACTCAGATTATTATCATCAAATAACAATAGACGCTTTAACTAGCTTAGGATTTAAAATATAATTATGGCAACATTAGCTTCTGCAACATTAAAACTTTGGATATACGATGGTTTGATAAATTCTTACTCAGGAGACCCTCAATACACCATAACTAAATCTATTATTTCAGGACAAGAAACTATTCTGTTTGAAATATCAGAATTGATAAGAGATTATATTGATATATCTTTTAGTGGTAATTATGATAAAGCAAGTTTATCTAAGTGGGCTTCATGGGAGATAACAAATACTTTTGATGATGCATCAACAACTATAAATAAAGGAACTAGGCTTGTAAACCACGGATATGGTTATTTTGAGGATGAAATAAACCCTCAGCTTACTACTCCTTTACAGCAATCTAATACTTGTATTTATTGGAAAAAAGGAGAGAAAGTAAGAGTGCCATTATATAAAGAAAATGAATTATATAGTGTTGAATTCTTTGAGGGCACTATATCAACAGGAACTGAGACATTTGGAAAGACAATTACTCAATTGACCGCAGATACAATTAACTATAAAACAGATTCATCACTTATTAAAGCAGATGCCGAAAGTTTAATGAGTAGTAATGCTAACAGTATAACATCAGGCATCAATGCTCCTGTAGGCACAGAAACTGTTGTTATAACAACTGAAGATAATAAAACGGTAACTTTATATGTAACCTACATAGATGAATGTAAAAATACACCTTACAAAGTTACATTCTTAAATAAATTTGGCGTACTACAGGATATTTGGTTCTTTGGCAGAAGAAAAGAGAAAGCAGATGTATCAAGAGAGTCTTTTAGAGTTAATACTATAAATTCAACATCTACCTCAACATTATACCCCACATACAAGAGAACTGATAAGATACATAACGTAGAGTCTAAGAAGTCTCTAACATTGAATACTGGGTTTATATGTGAGGACTATAATGAGGTTATACAACAATTACTGCAAACTGAATTTTGTTGGATTCACGAGGATAACAAAGTTTTTCCAGTTACTCCAAGCGAGAACAATATAGAGTATAAAACAAACTTATACGAGAAGCTACTAAACTTCACACTAAACTTTGATTACGCTTATAGTGAATTAAATTCAGTTAGATAATGCAGAGAGTACAATTATACATTGAGGATCAGTTAGTAGACTTGTTTCAGGATGAGACGATAGAGATTACATCTACAATACAAGACATTAGGGATATAGGAAAAGTTTTTACTGATTATTCCCAAACATTTACTGTCCCTGCCTCAAACACTAACAATAAGATATTTCGTCATTTTTATAATTACTTTATAACACAAGGAGCTTTTGATTCTAGGCAAAAGAAAGAGGCTAAGATATTTATAAATTATTTACCATTTAGGTCTGGTAAGATATTCTTGAATAACGTAAAGATGAAGGATAACAAACCTTATAGTTACGAGATTATATTCTATGGGAAAACAGTATCTCTTAAAGATTTGATAGGGGATGATGAGCTTATTGATTTAGCTATTAATAAAGAGGATGACAATAGCCCTAGATATTTGTCAAATTATAACCACGAATATAATGAGGCAAATGTAAAAAGCGGTCTTGTAGATGGAATTGATTTTTTGATAAATGGGACTGTTCAAGAGAATGCAATAATATATCCTTTAATAACATCCAAGAAAAGGCTGTATTATAATTCTTCAACTATGACATCTACAGATGCTGATGGTAATTTATACCACGATAGTTCTAACCCAGATCAAACAAGGGGAATAAAATTTACAGACCTAAAACCTGCTATAAAAGCTATCCATATAATAGAGGCTATAGAGGATTCATACAGAGACTTAGATGAAAATAAACTGATAGAATTTACTAGGGATTTCTTTGATACATCTGCGTTTGAAAATTTATACTTCTGGATAAACAATAAGAAGGGTGAATTCAATGATGTTGATGATGATGATAATCAATTGTTTTCTCTTATTGTAAATGGATATGACACAACTGTAGACTTAGGGGTGGCATTTAATGCTGTGAATCTTACGCTAACGGATAACGAAATAAAATTTAATGTAAGAGAAGGCACTAGATACAGACTGAAACTTCACATTCCTGTTGGTGACCAAAATACCCCATACGATATTATATTTAGAAACAAAACCAATGGTGCTGAATACAGAGAGACTGTAACTGGAAATACTATATTTGAAACCCCATACGATCCGTATGATAGTTTTGTTCAATTTAATGAGGCGGAGTGGGAAAAGAACCCTATAAGAGACCAAGGATATAGAATAATTCCAAGTGTTTTTGAATTTGAGATAAGATGTAGCGAGGCTCTGTCCGTAGACCCTGTTCAGTTAGATTTTGCTTTTACCGATATATACAATAATTTAAATACTGTAAATGGCATTAATGTAGACGGGAATGATGCAATAACTTTTGACATCATTATGAAAAATAGGTTGCCAGAAATGAAAGTTATGGACTTTTTGACTGGAATATTTAAGATGTTTAACTTAACAGCTTATTATATAGATGATGAATCAGATGCGGAATATGGCAAGATATATGTGGACACTTTAGATAATTTTTATGCTGATGCAATAAATAATAGACTAGGAGGCATTATAGATATAGATAAATATTTAGATACTAAAGAACACGATGTATCTTCTGTATTGCCATTTACTGATATAAACTTTGAGTATCAAGAAACAAACACAGTACTCATGGAACACCATTATGAGCAATTTGGTGAGGTATTTGGTAATTCGGAATTCAATGTTAAAAGAAAATATCCTAATATAGATAGAGGAGATAAATATGATATTAAATTACCTTTCTCTCATTTTAAATACGAGAGACTTTTAGATTTAAATACAGCAGCATCAAATACAGAAACGCTAATTCAATGGGGATATTGTGCAGGTGGAGATTATAGTTTTGATGACTCTAGCACACCTCCAAAGGGAGATTATGACACTATATCTATAAAACCATTATTGTTTTATGGATTAAGAACCCCATCCTCTAGCACAGAGATAAATTGGACATCAACCACCCCCGCTACAGGATTAACTAATTACTACAAGCCTTCTAATGCAAACACAGTTGCAACATCATTTTCAGCACCAGAATACAATTTGAACTTTGACCAAGAATTCAACGAGTGGGAAAGAATAAATTATGCATCTGAGAGTAATTCCCTATACAACGTATTCTATAAATCATATATAGAAAATGTACTTGACCCAACAAAAAGAATGTTTAAAGTAACCGCATACCTTCCGTCAAATATTGTAATTAATTACAGATTAAATGACCAGATTAAGATACAAGACATGATGTTTAGGATTAATTCAATAACGACAAACCTAAACACAGGTAAGTCTGAGATAGAGCTTCTTAATATAAAAGCAGACGAAATAGTAGAATGATAAAGAATATAATAGAATTACTTAACGCTAGTGATTGGTATGGGGTATCTGAGAATGTAGATATTGCCAAGGGAAAGTATAAGGCTGTTTCTAATTGGTCAGAGGCAAAAAAACAAATAAAGAGAACTTATTATGGCAGAAAATAAAAAAGTAGTAATAAGTGTAGAAATAAAAGAAGTAGGTGGTGGCAAACTATCTGCCTCATCCAAGAAGGCTACAAAGGATTTAACTAAATTAACTAATGCGGAAAGAGCAGCTAGGATTGAGGCTGAGAAATTAAAAATAACTAATAATGCGGTTACAGCTTCCTTAAAACAAGAGGCGGCAGCAGCACTTCAAGCATCAGCAGCTACAAACAAGTTAAAGACAAATTCTGGTCTTAATAACGCAATTATCGCTGAATCCGCTAGATTAGCCTCGGATGCTAGTTATGGGTTTACAGCTATTGCCAACAACTTAGGTCAATTAGTTAGTTTATTTTCAGCATCAGCAAATGCAGCAGGTGGATTAAAGAGTGCTATAGGAGCTTTGTTTACGGCACAATCTTTATTCTTAATAGGAATACAGTTAGCTATAACCTATGGGAATGATTTATTTAATGCCTTTGTAAAACTCACAGGTCAATCTGACTTGTTAAAAGATACATTTAAATCAGCAGGTGATACGGTAAAATCAACAGCAGGTAAATTTGAAGCATATATTAGAGTCTTGCAAGAAGGGACTTATAGTCAAGAACAACAAAGAAAGGCTGTAGATGGTCTTAATGAGGAATTTCCAGACTTCGTAAATAATTTAAAGGATGCAGGTTTCCAGACTTCGGATTTAACAAAAAAGACAAATGCTATAATAAAAGTAACAAATGAATATAGGAAGTCTTTGGTTAAACTAGCTATGGCTAGAGCAGCTGAGACTAAACTAAAAGAACTATCAGGTGAACGTATACAGGCTGAAATAGATTTCGTAGAGGAATTAAAGGAGCAAAATCTAACATTAGATAGGGCTAGACAACTTTCTGCACAAAGAGATAAAATAAGATTTGATGCTTCAACTAAAAGAGGGACAGCAGGAAGAAAACTCAGAAGAGAGCAGGAAACTCAAGAGATGAGAATTGCTGACAATCTTATAAGAAACTTTGACAAAGAAAAAGTTGCTAGGGAAGAGGCTATAAATCTTTTGATGAAGTATATCAATATTGAATTAGATCAAGGAACTGCCTCCAAAAGAAAGAAGCAGTCTGATGAGAAGAACAAGTATGATATGCTTGAGATAGGAAACTTTGATGCAAAGATAAGGGCGTTAAAGGAAATGGGTAGGATAAGAGATTTCTTCTTCAACAAGAACCTTCAAATGGATGTGGCACAAGAAAGAAATACTATAGAAGCCATAAAAATAGAAGAACAACAAAATCTAAATAGGCTAAACGCATTAAAAGAACAAGGGCTTTTAGAGGGAGAATTAGCAGTAGCTAAGTATGAGATTAACTTGTATTACAGCAAGCTATTAATGGAGGAGCAAAGGAGACTAGATGAACAAGGCTTCGCTATGAGAATGGAAATGTTTGGTCATTACGCAGATTCTCTAGGAAGTATTTCACAATTGATGAAAGAAAATTCAGCAGCACAAAAAAGTTTTGCTCTAGCAGAAATAGTTGCAAATACAGCTATTGGTTTTTCAAATGCTTTAGTTGTTGCTCAAGAACAATCATTATCAGCACCTCCTGTTAGTACATTGGCTTATCCTTTATTTTATGCTTCTCAAATAGCATCAGTTTTAGCAGCAGCAGCCAAGGCTAAGTCAATATTAAGTGGGGGTAGTGCCACAGGTGGAGGTACTGGCTCTAGACCACAACTTCAAGTAGAAGCACCAGACTTTAATGTAGTAGGTGCATCGCCAGAGTCTCAGTTAGCACAGACTGTAGCAGGTCAACAAACAAAGCCATTAAGGGCTTTTGTAGTAGGAAAAGACATAACCAACCAACAGGAACTTGACCGTAATATTAAAACAACAGCAGGTCTTGGAGATTAATTTATAGTATGAGAATAATAGAATTACTTATTGACGAGGATGAATTACTATCAGGAATCGAGGCTATTAGTATAGTTGATCGACCTGCAATTCAAGAAAATTTTATAGCATTAAGCGAACAGCATAAGATAGAATTAGCCGAAGTAGACAAGGAGAAAAGAATCCTTATGGGTGCTGCATTAGTGCCAAATAAACAAATATATCGTGCGGATGAGCAAGAGGAGTATTATATATACTTCTCAGAAGATACTGTAAGAAAAGCATCTGAACTATTCTTAATGAGGGGCAACCAAAATGAATCAACCTTAGAACACGAGGCAAAGCTAAAAGGAATGAGTGTTGTTGAGAGTTGGATTATAGAAGATGAAACCCACGATAAAAGTAGAAAGTACGGAATGGAATTACCTGTAGGGACTTGGATGGTTTCTATGAAGGTGAATAACGATGAGGTTTGGAATAACTACGTTAAAACTGGCAAAGTAAGCGGATTTTCTATAGAAGGATACTTCACCGATAAAATCAATATGGCAGAGGTAAACCAATTAAGCGAGGAGGAAGCAGAGGATATATTGGTTGAATTAGCCGATTATATTGCTTCTAAGAGACTTAATCTGAAAACCTATAGTGACTATCCACAAGGGGTAGTAAACAACGCTAAGAGAGTCTTAGAATGGGTCGATAAGAATGGTTGGGGTTCTTGCGGAACTGCCGTAGGGAAACGAAGAGCATCGCAATTGGCATCAAAATCTAATTTAACAGTATCAACGATTAAGAGAATGTATAGCTTTCTGTCTCGCCATAAGCCAGACTTAGAAGCCTCTAAAAGCTATTCAGATGGGTGTGGTAAGTTAATGTACGATGCTTGGGGAGGTAAAGCAGCCCTTAGATGGAGCAGGGGTAAACTAAAGTCTCTAGGAGAAATAGATTTAGCAGAATCAGATGGCAAAGGGGGAGTTAAATCATCTCCTAAAGCCCCTAAGTCAGATACCCCCAATAAGAATCCAAAAGGTGAAGGCACAGCAAAGGGAAGTGCTAAAGGAAAGACAGGTGCTAAAGTAAGTGCTGCTGATCGTAAGACTCTTCAGAAAAAGGCTGATGAATTCAATGATAAACATAGAGATAAGCTAAATTATAGTGTTACTGTGGGTATGTTGGCTAGTGTATTTCAAAGAGGGCTAGGTGCTTTCAATACTAGTCATTCTCCTAAGGTAAGGAGCGCAAAACAATGGGCATTAGCTAGAGTAAATGCATACTTGTATTTAATGAAAAACGGTAGACCTCAGAATCCAAAATATACTACGGACTATGACTTGTTGCCAAAGAAACATCCGAAATCAAGTAAAAAATAATGATAAGAAAAAGAAGAAAATACACTCCATCTAAAACATCTCCTAAAGGAGGTAAAAGAGGTTGTCTATGTGCGGATAATACTTATTCAAGCAAATGTTGTGATGGCTCACATCAGGGTCAGGGGATTGGGAATATAACAGGACATCTACACGACACCCCATATCAAGGATATAGAATAGCAGGATGTGATGATTCTCACGAACACAACGTACACTATCACGGAACACTTACAGTAGGAGCAGTATATTACATAGTATTAGAAAACGGACACGCAGGATGCCACACAATACTTGAAGAAAGAATTTCTGAGGGAATCCATATAAACACAGCAACCTTATATAATGATTGTGCCGCTTGTACTGCAGCAAACTAAAAATCTAACACCTTAAAGTTCAGTAATTACTTTAGTAAATTCTAATAATTATTATGAACGCAACAACTATTTTAAATGAAATACTTCAAAAGTTGTCTGTGTTAACAAAGGAAGATGAGCTTGCTCAAGAATTATCCGAAGTGGAAGTTCAAGAGGAAGCTGTTGAAGCTGTTAGCGAGGCTACAGAAGAAGTAAAAGAAGAAGTACTTGAAGAAGAAGTACAAGCAGAACTTGCCGAAACCGAAGAGGTAGAGGCACAGGAAGAAGAAACAGACTTAGCAAAAGGGTATGTTTCTGAGGAAAAATATATGGCGGATATGTCAGCAATGAAGGCTGAGATCGATGCTATTAAGAAGATGATTGATGAGGAGATGGGTTATATGAAGAAAGAGAAAGAGGCTCTATCTGAGCAAGTAGAAGAGCTTTCTAAAGAACCTGCTGCAGAACCAATAAAGCATAGTCCTGAGGAGGAATCAAAACCTAACTTAAATTTGTATGCCCAGAATAGAGCATTATCTACTAAGGATAGGGTTTTACAAAGAATATCTAATATAAAAAAACAATAATTAAACCAAAACAAAATGCCAACAACTACTACTCAAAACGCAAGTGTTGCATATAATGGAGAATTTGCAGGTCAATATATTTCTGCTGCCCTATTAAGTGCATCAACTTTGGAAAACGGTGGATTAACTGTTAAGCCAAATATTAAGTTTCAGGAGGTAATTAAAACTATCTCTACTGATGATATCGTTAAGGATGCTTCTTGTGACTTTACAGCTACAAGTACAATCACCCTTGATGAGAGAACTCTGACTCCAGAGTTTCAACAAGTAAACTTACAACTATGTAAGTCTGACTTTCAAAATGACTGGGAAGCTATCTCAATGGGATTCTCTGCTCATGACACATTACCTTCTAACTTTTCTGACTTCTTGATTTCTCATGTTGCTGCTAAAGTAGCACAAAGAACTGAGCAGTCTATCTGGGCAGGAGATACTTCTACAAGTGGACAGTTTAATGGATTAACTACTCTATTAGCTGCTGACGCTAGTTTGCCTCAAGCAAGTGAAGTTGCAGGTACTACGGTAAATGCTTCTAATGTAGTTGCTCAGTTAGGGTCAATCGTAGATGCTATTCCTTCTACACTTTACGGAAGTGAGGACTTGAACATCTATGTTTCTCAGAATATTGCTAGAGCCTATGTAAGAGCTTTAGGAGGATTCTCTGTTGCTGCTACTTCAAACGCAGGTACTGACAATAAAGGTACTCAATGGTACGGAGGTGGAGCATTATCTTTTGATGGTGTGAAACTATTTGTTGCTAACGGTCTTGCTGATAACACAGCCGTAGCTGCTGAGAAGTCTAACCTATACTTTGGAACTGGTCTATTAGCTGACCACAATGAAGTAAAAGTTATTGATATGGCTGACATCGATGGGTCTCAAAATGTAAGAGTCGTGATGAGATTTACAGCAGGTGTACAGTATGGTATTGTTGATGACATCGTAACATACGGTATCACTAACTCCGCTAACGACTAATAATTAATATAATCAATAAGAAAGGGTGGGTGGTGATTTATCTACCTGCCCTTTTTTTATAAAACAATAATACTATGAGCTGTGATTTAACTGGCGGAAGATTAAAACCCTGTAAGGATGCTGTAGGTGGTATTAGAAAGATTCACTTTGTAGACTTTGGAGACTTAGGTACTATTACCGTAGTTGACGATGAAGTAACTGATTTAAGTGGAACTTTTAATTACCATACATATGATGTCAAAGGGAATTCTTCCTTAGAAACAAATATTCAAACTTCTCTTGAGAATGGTACAACATTCTTTGAGCAAGTTATTAGTGTAACGCTACATAAATTAACTAAAGAGGACAACAAAGAGCTTAAATTAATGGCTTTCGGTAGACCCCATATTTTTGTAGAAACATTTGATGGCAAGTTATTGCTAGTAGGTAGAGAACACGGAGCAGAAGTTACTGGCGGTACTGCTGTAACTGGAACTGCAATGGGAGACCTTCAGGGGTATACCCTATCTCTAACTGCAAACGAGATAACTATGCCTAACTTTGTAGATGGTGCTACTTCAGCCGATCCATTCGCAGGAATGGGCTCTGCTAGTGCAAGTCCATCAACACAACGTACAGTATAATTAATACGTTGCATATTAATAAATTAGGGGGCTTTATGCTCCCTTTTTTTATGGGGTTATAAAAACAATTCAATAAGTAAGGGTTATTTAAGTATGGATATATTAACTACATCTAGCCCTCAAGAATTAAAGATAATCCCTAGAAAGGATTCCGCAAGCCCAGTTATCAAATTAACAAACAAGATGACTAATACAACAGCAACGGTAACTCCATCTAAAAGCGATGAAGGAAACTATATGGTGTTAAGTGGCACTTTTAATATAGCAGAAGATAACTTGTATAGTTATAAGGTTGAAATGGGTGGGGAAGATGATGAGGTAATATATCGAGGTCTGATTTATTGTACTAATCAAACTAATTTAGATAAGTATTTTATAAATAAAGATGAATACACAGAAGAAACTAGTTTCGATAACGAATTTGTAATTTTATAATGTCAAGAAAAAACCATAACAAAACCCAACGTAAAAAAGTTAATGATGCTATTCATGTTGTGAATCTAGCGTCCTACACAGCTCCAGAGGTTGTAGAATCTAAGAGATATGATTGGGTAGAGTACGGAGAGGACAATATGTATTTTAAGTACTTAATAGATAGATACAATGGGTCTCCTACCAATAACGCCTCTATAAACGGAATATCTGAGATGATATATGGGAGAGGTTTAGATGCTACAGATTCTGAAAAGAATTCACAAGGATATAAAGAGATGAGGTCTTTGTTTAAGAAGGACTGTATGAAGAAGGTATGTTATGACTATAAGATGATGGGTCAGGCTGCCCTACAGATTATATATAGCAAAGATAGGAGTAAGATAGCACAGGTTGCCCATATGCCTATAGAAACACTTAGGGCTGAGAAGGCTCAAGATGGAGAAATAAAAGCATACTACTATAGCAGCGACTGGGAAGAGGTAAAACAGAAAGACAAACCTAGAAGAATACCTGCATTTGGCACTAGTGAAAACGATATAGAAATACTTTACATTAGACCTTATAGAGCAGGATTCTATTACTACAGTCCTGTGGATTATCAAGGGGGACTACAGTATGCTGAACTAGAAGAAGAGATTGCCAATTACCATATAAGTAATATACAGAATGGTTTACAGCCTAGTATGTTGATTAACTTCAATAATGGTACTCCAGATAAGGAGCAAAGAGATGCTATTGAAAGAGCAATATATGAGAAGTTTAGCGGTACAAGTAACGCAGGTAAATTTATCTTGGCATTCAATGATAGTAAAGAACTTGCTGCAACAGTAGACCCAGTAACCATAAACGATGCCCATCAACAGTATCAATTCTTGTCTGATGAGAGTATGAAAAAGGTAATGGTTTCTCACCGTATAGTATCTCCTATGTTGGTTGGTATTAAGGATAATACTGGTCTTGGCAATAATGCAGAAGAGCTCCAGACAGCATCATTACTTATGGATAATACAGTAATTAGACCGATGCAAGTTACAATTATTGATGAAATAGAAAGGGTGTTAGAATATAATGGTATAGAATTAGATTTATACTTTAAAACATTACAGCCTTTAGAATTTACTGACTTAACAAATGCAGTAAGCGAATCTGAAATAGAGAAAGAAACTGGAGTAAAGAAATCAGAAAGAGAATCAGTTGAAGAACAAATAGAAGATACA
>Ga0181421_1000327_pt1 | contig 13754 bp, 12 predicted proteins | sample 44SPOviralmetaG_FD_130146 | JGI IMG/M metagenome (GOLD analysis project Ga0181421, IMG submission 130146) | Marine viral communities from the oligotrophic San Pedro Time Series (SPOT) site, San Pedro Channel, CA, USA - 44 SPOT_SRF_2013-06-19 | ecosystem: Environmental > Aquatic > Marine > Strait...
AATAATACTGTATCTTGAGTTGCTAAACTAAATAATTTTCTTAAACTTGATAATTTAAGATCTTTAATATTGTTGTTGTTAATAAGAATATTTCCTTCTTGATTGTCAAAAAGTCTAATCATGAGAGCCATCAAAGATGATTTTCCTGATCCGGAAGGCCCAACCAATGCTATTTTTTTATTCTTTTGAATCACAAAACTCATTTCATTTAAAATGATTTTTTGGCTATTAGGATATTGAAATTTTACTTTTTCAAATTCTATTTTTTCGAAACGGTTAAGGTTCTTGCTCCCTCCTTTAATATTATTTTTCATATCTATGAATTCAAATATCCGAGATGCAGCTCCAAGTCCGCTTTGAAGAGTGACATTGACATTTATTAAATTTTTTAAAGGTGCATAGGCTAACATTAGGCTTACCAAGAAGCTCATAAGTTCGCCAGCTGTCATATTATCGTTAATTACAAAAACACCGCCTCCAAAAATAGCTAATCCAGCAGCCATTGAACCCAATGTTTCAGTAAATGGTCTTGATCTTGCGGTAATTTTCTCTTGCTTAAAATTTAGTTCTCTTGCAAAAGAAATTTCTTTGCTAATTTTTCTAATCTCAAAATTTTCAGCATTGAACGATTTTACATTTTTAATTCCCTTAAAAGTTTCCTCTAGAATCGAAGCTAAATTTCCTACTTGATGTTGAAGATTTCTAGTAACATTTCTAATTTTTTTTCCTAAGACCCTCACAGGTATAATGGCAATAGGAAAAACTATTATAGACAAGCAAGCTAATTTCCAGTTTTGATAAAACATATTTCCTACAAGTACTAATAGGGTCAATGAATCTTTGATAAGAGCGGTGTACGTATTAGCCATAGCCCCACTTAGGAAGTAGGTATCAGTGGTAATTCTTGTTATTAGAGATCCTGTTTTATTTTGTAAAAAAAAACCATAATGTAAATTTATAACATTATGGAAGACATCCTTTCTTAATTTTTCAATAATTCGATGACTCATAAACTGCAGAGATACTATTTGTGTATAGCTTGCAATTCCTTTGACGAAGCCAGTAAGTAAAATGGCAAGTGGAATGAAGTATAAATAAAAACTATTTGCATTAATTAAAACTTGGTCCAAAGCAGGCTTTACCAACCAAGCATGAAATCCAGTACATAAAGCGGCTATTATCATACAAAGTATTGCGATAAACATTTGAGCCTTATAGGCTAAAAATAATTTTGAAATTCTTATAAAATCTTTTCGACTGTTAGACATTTAATTGACTACCTATCATTATACTAAATAGAATTAATAAAGCGTAATGGTTATTTCTTTTAAAATAACCAAGAGCGTTTTGAGATAAATTTTTCCATTTCATGTGAATATCTAATAAATTCACAATAAAAACTGAAATGATTAATACATAAAAAATAAAGTGGTAATTCAGAGAATAGGCAAAAAAGCATAGAAGTGCATATTTTAAACAGATTAAAAAATTAATTATTTGAAATCTTTTGCTATCAAAAAAGATTACGCTTGAGTAAAGTTTCATTTTTCTATCATCCATCTCATCCTGAGTTGCATAAATAGTATCGTAAATAATCGTCCAAATAATCAATGCTGAATATAAAATCAGGATATTATCAAATTTGTAAGGTGACTGAATTGTGACCCAGCCTATTATAGAGCCCCAATTATAAATCATTGCTAAAACTAATTGAGGGATGATAAAAAATCTTTTGGCTAATGGGTACAATACAATTAATGGAGCTATAACTAGACCTAATATAATAGCAGGAGGATTTAAATTAATTAAAACATACAAACCCATTGCAGAAAGAATAAGTAATAAAATTATAGCCTTAGTAAGAGTTATTTGAGAAGAGGCTAGTGGGCGAAGTTTCGTTCGATCAACTTTTTTATCAATATTTCTATCAAAGATGTCATTAACAATACAACCCACTGATCTCATTACAAAAGCACCAAGAAAAAATATGATTAAAAATTTTAACGTGTTTAATCCAATTTCACCATAAGACACCAGAGCAAAACTTATTGGATAAAATAAGAGTAAAAAACCTATTGGTCTGTCTAGCCTTATTAATATGAGATAGGGGTGCGTAAATGATGGTAAAATTTTAAAAATTAAATTATCTTGATTAATATCATTCATGAAGAGAGTTTATTGTAATTCAATTTTAAATGAAGGTAGCACTTATCAACTAGAAGAAAAGTACTATATCCATTTAATTCGAGTGATGCGATTAAATATCGGAAGTGAAATTGCATTATTTAACCCTAATTCAGGTGAATGGAAGGCCGTAATAAAAAAAATTAACAAGCAAAATATAATTGCAGAAGTCTCAGAAAAGATATCAAGCTCTTTTGTTGAGCCAAATATTAGTCTTTTATTCTCTCCAATTAAAAATCTTAATAGCGAAGCTATTATTAGACAGTCAACTGAATTAGGGGTTAAGAATATTTATCCAACTTTTTTTCAAAGAACTGTCATAAAAAAAATTAATCTTAGTAAATTTTCATCATATTCTATTGGAGCAGCACAACAATGTGGGAGGATGTCAATTCCAACATTAGACAATTATCAAAAGTTAGACCAAAGAATCGATTTGTTGTCTAAGTGTCATGTACTAATGTTTGATGAGAATTTACAGGGTGACCCTATTCAAAAAATTAATTCATCAATATCCGACAATAAAACAGAAATTATTGTAATTATTGGCCCTGAAGGAGGTTTTGAGGAAAAGGAGAGGCAGATGATATCTAAAAATAGCAAAACCTATCAAAATATTTCTCTAGGCCCTAGAATTCTGAAAGCTGATACTGCTGTTATTGCCGCACTGAGCTTAACATTTCATTATTTTTCATAATTATAGCCAATTTAAGCGACAACCTGTCAATATACTGCCTTTAAAAGTTAACTAATATGATTTTATGAAATTCTTATTTACATTTTTTATTTTATTTTTTAATTCAAACCTTTATGCCAGCGCTAATGAGTGGCAATTAAGCTTTCAAAATCCAGCAACTGATTTAATGCAAAAGGTAATTACTCTTCACAATGGAATTCTTGTGGTAATGACAATTGTTACTTTATTTGTTCTTTTTTTACTTTTTTATGTTTCTTTTCGTTTTAGCGCAAAAAGAAATCCAACACCTTCTACAACTACTCATAACACAGTTATAGAGGTCTTATGGACAGCAATTCCTGTTGTTATTCTAGTAGTCATTGCTATTCCATCTTTTAAATTACTTTATCAACAAGAAAAAAGTGATACTTACGACATGACTGTTAAGGTCATTGGACATCAATGGTACTGGGAGTACGAATACCCTGATCATGGGGATTTTTACTTTGAAAGCTATATGATCCAAGACGAGGAATTACAAGAGGGTGATTTAAGGTTATTGACTGTAGATAATCCTTTAGTAATACCCGCTAATAAGAATGTTCAAATTCTTATTACAGCTGGAGATGTTTTACATAGCTGGGCAGTCCCATCAATGGGCATCAAAACTGATGCTGTTCCAGGAAGGCTAAATGAAACTTGGGTGAATGTAAAAGAACCAGGAACATATCGCGGCCAATGTTCTGAAATTTGTGGAACTGGTCATGGTTTTATGCCAGTTGTAGTAAAAGTGTTGCCTGAAAATGAATTTATGGCATGGGTTAACACTGCCAAAAATAATTATGCAATTAATGAGGATATTCAAACTGATGTGACCTCATCAGAAGAGATAATTGTTTCAGAAAATAAAATTATACAATTAGAGGAGAAAAAATTATGAGCGTTAATACTGCTTCACTAGATGATCATCATGATCATAAACCAAGTTTTTTTGTAAGATGGTTTTTTTCTACAAATCATAAAGATATAGGCACTTTATATTTTTTATACGCTATCTTAGCAGGAACTATCGGTGGTGCCCTTTCTGTTATTATGAGAATGGAGCTAGCTAGCCCTGGCATGCAGGTAGTTACTGATGGTCAAATGTGGAACGTGATTATATCTGCGCATGGATTGTTGATGATTTTCTTTGTTGTTATGCCTGCATTAATTGGAGGGTTTGGTAATTGGTTTGTTCCTCTAATGATTGGTGCGCCTGATATGGCCTTCCCAAGATTAAATAATATAAGTTTTTGGTTACTAATTCCCTCATTGCTTCTAATTGTTGGTTCAATGTTTGTAGGTACAGGGGCAGGGACTGGTTGGACGATTTATCCACCTTTGAGCTCAACTACAGGTCATAGTTCACCTGCAGTTGATATGGCGATTTTTTCCCTTCACTTGGCAGGTGCCTCTTCGATACTAGGAGCTGTTAACTTTATTACAACCATTCTTAATATGAGAGCGCCTGGCATGACTCTTCATAAAATGCCTTTATTTGCATGGGCGATGTTAGTTACAGCTTTTTTATTATTATTAGCTGTCCCAGTTCTTGGTGGCGCAATCACTATGTTGCTTACTGACAGAAACTTTGGCACAACGTTTTTTGATCCTTCTGGTGGAGGAGACCCTGTTTTATTCCAACATCTTTTTTGGTTTTTTGGGCATCCAGAGGTTTACATTATGATACTTCCTGCCTTTGGAATTATCTCTCATATTGTTTCAACATTTTCGAAAAAACCTGTTTTTGGATATCTGGGAATGGCCTATGCCATGGTTGCGATTGGGTTTATTGGATTTGTTGTATGGGCTCACCACATGTACACAGTTGGTTTTAGTGCTAATGTAAGAGCTTATTTCATGTTAGCCACAATTGTAATTGCCGTACCGACTGGTGTTAAAATATTTAGTTGGATTGCAACTATGTGGGGAGGCTCAATTACTTTTACTACACCAATGCTTTTTGCTTTAGGCTTTATTTTTCTATTTACCTTGGGGGGTGTTACTGGGGTTATTTTAGCAAATGCTGGTGTAGATGTAGTTCTACATGATACCTATTATGTTGTTGCCCATTTCCACTATGTTTTAAGTATGGGTGCAGTCTTTGGAATATTTGCTGGTATTTATTATTGGTTTAGCAAAATGACAGGAAGACATTACTCTGAGTTTTTTGGGAAATTACATTTTTGGTTATTTTTTCTTGGAGTAAATTTAACTTTCTTCCCTCAGCACTTTTTAGGACTCGCAGGTATGCCCCGACGTATTCCAGACTATCCTGATGCATATGCAGGTTGGAATGTAGTTTCATCCATTGGATCTTATTTGTCTTTTGGTTCTTTTCTTTTGTTCCTTGTGGTAATGAGCGTAGCATTATTTCGAGGTAAAAAAGCGGAAGCAAATCCGTGGGGAGAAGGGGCAAAGACTTTAGAATGGACTCTTCCATCACCGCCTCCTTATCACCAGTTTGAAACGCTACCTGAAGTTAAAAATTAACTTGTGTCTTTGAATAACAAGCACCAAAGTAATATAAATTCTAACAATTTTGGTGTGCTATTCTTTTATATAGTGAATTTTTTAAAACAAATTTATGTTTTAATTAAACCTGGAGTGATATCTCTAGTTATTTTTACTGCTTTATGTGCAATGTTAATTGCCCCATCTGATAAGAGTCTTTTTATAAAAGGAGTCTCCCTCTTACTGATAGCAATGGGAGCCTCGGGTTCTGCAATATTGAATATGTGGAATGATAGGGTTATCGACTCCAAAATGGAGAGAACTAAATTCAGACCAATACCCGCTGGTAACATTTCAGCAAATGCCGCTTTGGCGGTAGGTCTTGTCTTTTCTTTTTTTTCGGTAGTTTTACTCTTCTTTTTTGCCAATATTAAAGCTTCCATACTACTAGCTTTTACAATTATTTATTATTCAGTTTTTTATACAATGTATCTAAAACATCGTACTGCACAAAACATCGTTATTGGTGGGCTCGCTGGAGCTCTTCCACCAGTTATCGCCTGGATAAGTATTTCGAGTGATATGTTGGGCTATCCTATTATTCTTTGTTTGATAATTTTTCTTTGGACTCCTCCTCATTCATGGGCTTTAGCTATTTATCGCAATCAAGATTATTCTAATGCAGATGTGCCTATGTACCCGGTTAAATATGGTATTAAAAAAACTTTAATGATGATGAATATTTATACTTTCGCTATGATTTTAGCAGTAAATTTATTATTTTTTATAGGCTTTGCAGATTGGTTGTTTTTTGTATCTGCAAATTTTCTTAATGGTTATTTTGCATTGAAGCTCTTTAAATTAAATTATTCCAATAATCTTAAAAAAGACTCCATTAAACTTTTTGGATTTTCAATCGTTTACTTATTTTCAATTTTTCTTTTTGCTGTTATAGATAAGTATATCTAAATGAATAGAAAGAAAAAAAACTATATTGTGCTGTTTATCCTATGTTGTCTTATTGTAGCTTTTTACTTCATAACTATTCAAAGAATTAAATCTGGATTTTGAAATTTTCTAATAAGTCTAAAACTGTCGTTGTACTAGTTTTAGTTTTGATGTTTATGTCAAGTTTAGTTATCTTTTCAGTTCCTCTATATAAAATTTTTTGTGATTTAACTGGATTTCAGGGTTTTAATCAACAAACAACAAATATTAATTCTACTTCTGAACTCTCAGATAGTCAGTTAAATATAAATGTTATTTTTACTAGTCAGGTTGAGGAAGGGTTAGACTGGATATTTGAAGCTCCACCCAAAATGAATATCAATGAAGGCAAAAAGTATGATGTTGTGTTTAAAGCTAAAAATAATACCCAATCAATATCTACAGGTACGTCTATTTTCAATGTTCTTCCCCCAAAAATAGGACCATATCTTTTAAAAATTGAGTGTTTTTGTTTTTTAGATCAAACTATAAGTCCTGGAGAGACAGTAGAATTCCCCGTGAGCTTTTATATAGACCCCCTAATACTTGATGACCCTGAAGCAAGTAGCGTAAAGAATGTCACTTTGTCATATACCTTTTTTGAGAAAAAAGAATGAAATAGAATAAATGGTTGACTTAACTTTTAAAGATTCAGAAAAGAAACACCAGTTTCACCTTGTAAACCCTAGTCCTTGGCCTCTAGTTGGTTCTTTTTCAGCGCTTTTCTTGGTATCTGGAGCTATCTTATACATGCATTATGAAATGTTATGGCCATTAGTTACGGGTTTTGGTTTGATTTGCTTTACTTTTTTTATGTGGTGGAGAGATATCATAAAAGAGAGCACATTTTTAAAAGTCCATAACTCCATCACCGAACTGGGTCTTCGTTGGGGTATGGCATTATTCATAACCTCTGAAGTTATGTTTTTTGTTGCTTTTTTTTGGGCTTTCTTTGATGCTAGTTTATTACCTAAGGCGTTCATTTTAGATTATAAAGATGTTTTTACCGGTTCACTTGGTGTTGGTATTTGGCCGCCTGAAGGTATTGAAACTTTTGATCCATTAGATATTCCTTACTTAAATACCCTGATTCTTCTTTTATCGGGTACTACATGCACATGGGCACACCATGCAGTTCGTGAGGGTCATAACGAAGAAGCTCTGCAAGGTTTATATTTTACAGTTTTTTTAGGTGCTATATTTACTTGTCTTCAAGTTTATGAATATCAGCATGCCACCTTTGGTTTTACGGAGGGTATTTATCCTTCCACATTTTATATGGCAACGGGCTTTCATGGCTTCCATGTTCTTGTTGGAACTATTTTTCTATTAGTCTGTTTAATGAGAGCTAGAAAAGGTCATTTGACTCCAGAAAGACACTTTGGCTTTGAAGCTGCTGCATGGTATTGGCATTTTGTTGATGTGGTATGGTTATTCCTATACATCGCCATATACTGGTGGGGAAGATAGTCTCTTAATATTTATACTACAAAATTATTTATATTTCAGTAATGAGACATAAATCATTAACAGTATTTTTTTTGTTTATCACCACTTTGACGTTTGTTCTAGGGTGCTGGCAGCTTTACCGACTTGAATGGAAAAATAATTTAATACAAAATATTAATTCATCTATCGTTACTCCTAATTTTTATTCCCCAGATATTGTTGATTATAGCGAATTAACTGCTGTCAAATTAGATAATGATTATACAGCTATTGATCAACCTATCTTTATTGAATCAAAAACAAATCAAAACAAAGTTGGCTACCATGCTGTCACGCCACTTTTTCTCAATGATAAAATTTATAGTTTTTTAAACTTAGGTTGGGTTCCAGATAAAAATATTGAAAATATTAAAAATATTATTATTCAGTTTAATCAAAAGAAAGATGTTACTGTTTATTTAAGATATCTTACATCTGATAAAGATTTTTTCATTCCTGAAAATAATTTAACTTCTAATATCTGGTTTTCAGTAAATCGTGAGGATTTGGAAGATCATTTCCAAGAAAAAATTGTTTCACCTTATTATTTTGTTTTATTAGACTCTGAAATAAAATCGGACTTAAATCCAATCATTTTTTTAAGGAATAATCATTTAAATTATTCAATTACATGGTTTTTATTAAGTTTATCCAGTATTGTCATGCTTTTAATAATTAGAAGAAAAAATGAATAAATTAAAAAAACTTTTTAAAAATTACTATATTTTGAATGATATCAGTGGGATTTTATTTTGGGATAACGCCACAAATCTCCCCTCCAATAGCATTACTTCACGTTCAGAGCAGATGACTCTTCTTGCAGAATATACCGATAAGATATTTCGAAGTCCTGAAGTTTTGAATGAAATATCTGTAATTAATTCATCTGATTTAAATGAAATAGACCTTAAAAACCTTCGACTTATGAAAAATATCATTTTGAGAGAAAATTCAGTTGATACAAATCTTAAATCTGAATTAATTAAACAGAAATTAAAATGCGAACATCTATGGAGAAAGTCAAGACAAGAAAATAATTCTTTAATAATAGAAAAAGACTTTAATTATCTCCTAAGCCTTGTTCATGAAGAAGCCAGTCAATTGTCTCAGGCTACTCAATTAAGCCCTTATGACTCTTTAATCTCAAAATATGATATGGATTATAATTCCTCAAAAATTGATGGAATTTTTTCAGTTATCAAATCTGAAATCATACCCCAATATTTAAATTCTGATAAAATCAAAGACCCCTGTGTTTTTCATTCAAGCATTTCTGAAGAGAGGGTCCTAGAAGATACCAAAAAAAAACTAGAGATATTAAATTTTGATTTTTCTAAAGGAAGAATTGATCAATCGCACCATCCTTTTTGTGGGGGAGCTAATGATGATGTAAGAATTACTACAAGGTTTGAAGATAATATTTTAGAAACTTTATCAGCTATTTTTCATGAGACTGGTCATGGTGTATATGAACAAAATAGACCAAATCAATACCTCTATGAACCAGTTGGTCAATCTAGAAGTTTGAGTGTACATGAAAGCCAATCTTTGTTTTATGAAAATCATATATTTAAATCTCACAGCTATTTTTTAAATTTTTCTGAAATTTTTAATAAAAATGAGGATTTTATAAAATCGTTTAATGAGCACTATCATACAATTCGGTCTAATCCAATTAGAGTAAGCTCCGATGAATTCTCTTATCCGATTCATGTATACATAAGATATGAAATTGAAAAGATAATATTTTCTGAAAAAATACAATTTCAAGAAATTAAATCTTTATGGAATTCATATTATAAAAAATTTCTTGATATTGACATTGACAGTGAATCAAATGGCATTTTGCAAGATATTCATTGGTATGAGGGTATATTTGGCTATTTTCCTACATATGCTTTGGGTGCAATGATTTCCTCTCAAATAAAGTATCATTGCCCTTTTTATGAGGATTTTTTAGACAATCCCTCAGAGCAAAATCTTAAAGATATTACTTCTTGGTTGTCCACAAATATACATCAAAAGGCTTCTTTGTTATCTTCAGATGAAATGTTACAAAACATATCGGGAGAAAAACTTAATTCTAAATATTATTCTAATCATTTAAAAGATCGTTTTATCAAATGAAATATACAAGTACTCGCAATAAACTGAATATATATACTTCTGAACAGGTCCTTAACTATGGTTTAGCCCCTGATGGGGGGTTGTTTATACCAGACCATCTTCCCAGGTTTTCTCAAGATTCAATTAACTCTCTAAAAGGAAGTAATTATCAAGATATAGCTTTTTTTATTTTAAAACCTTTTTTGAGTGATTTATTTTCAGATATCGAAATTAAAAAGATTATTGATGAAGCCTACCAAGATTTTGATAAAGAAATAGTTACATCTTCGCCTTTAGGCGACAATTATCTATTAAATTTGTTTCATGGACCCACTTTGGCTTTTAAAGATTACGCTATGTCTCTTTTAGCAAAAATTTATAAGTATTATTTAAGTAAAAAAAACCAAAAATGATTGATTATTGGAGCAACTTCAGGTGATACTGGTTCTGCTGCAATCCATGCTTTTAAAGGTATAGAGAATATAAAAATTTTTATTTTACATCCTCATAATTCAACGTCCCAATTTCAAAGAAAACAAATGACGACGAGTGGCGCTAATAACGTATATAATTTAGCTATAGAGGGAACTTTTGACGATTGTCAATTCCTTGTAAAGCAAGCCTTCAAAGATGAGTCTTTGAATGAAAATTATAACTTAACAGCCGTGAATTCTATTAATTGGTTCAGAGTTTTGCCTCAATCTATTTACTATGCGTGGAGTTATTTGAACCACTCAATAGACAGTTTTGTTGTTCCTAGTGGTAATTTTGGAAATATATATTCTGCTTATTTATTAAAAAAGATGGGTTTCCCTCTAAGAAAATTAGTTATTGCCACTAATGAAAACAATATTCTCCATCGTATCATCAATAATAATGACTTTACCCTTACTGATGTTATAAAAACAAATAGTCCAAGCATGGATATTACAATTTCTAGCAACTTTGAAAGAATATTGTCAGAATTTATAGATACCTCATCTTTGGTTGAACTGTATCAAAAAATGCCAACTAAAGATCACATAAAAAGTATAAATCAAAACGCCCATAAAAATTTATCAGACCTTTTTGTTTCTATGTCTGCAAACTCAGATGAAGTAATTGCACAGATTAAAAAAACTTATGAAAATTTTAAATTAATAGTCGATCCACACACCGCAGTAGGATTAGCCTGTGCAGAAAAAATAAAGATTAAAGGGGCAATGTGTTTAGCATGTGCACATCCTGTAAAATTTCAAGATACAGTTAAAAAATCTATTAACGGAGAATTAGAATATGAAAAAAACTTCAAATTTGAACATGATGAAAAATTTGATGTTTTAAAAAATAATTATCCCATTATGAAGGAGTATATTCAAAATTATGCCTAATATTCATACGCTGAAAAGCGGTCTTACACTTATAACAGATTATATTGATACTGTTGAAACAGTATCTGTTGGTATGTGGAATAAAGTTGGAGCACGTAATGAACACGAAGATGTAAATGGTGTTGCTCATTTATTAGAACATATGGCGTTCAAGGGAACTCATAATCGCTCTGCTCTTGATATCGCAAAAGAAGTTGAGATGGTTGGTGGGGCTGTAAATGCCTATACTTCAAGAGAAGTCACAGCTTACTACATGAAAGTTTTAAAAGAGGATATTGGTTTATCAATAGACATAATTAGTGATATTTTACAAAATTCTGCTTTTGACTCTAAGGAATTAGATCGAGAAAGAGGAGTTGTCCTTCAAGAAATTGGAATGTATTTAGATACGCCTGATGATGTAGTCTTTGACAAATGGCAAGAAATGGCATTTCCTAACCAACCAATGGGCAGATCTATCCTTGGTAAAAGTGAAACTATAAAGACTATTTCTAGAGACCAAGTGGAGGGTTTTATGAAAGGTTATTATAGGCCTGATAAAATGGTATTTTCCGTTTCAGGTAATTTTGAAGAAAAAAATGTAATTGAGCTAATAGAAAAATATTTTCAAAATCTTCCTAATGGGTCTGAAAATCACTCTCCTAAAGCTAACTATCAAGGTGGTGAATTTCGACAGGATAAAGACCTAGAGCAAGTGAATGTTATTTTAGGTTTTGAAGGTGTAGATTTCTACTCGGACCTTTACTATGCAACTGCAGTTTATTCAACTGTTTTAGGTTCAGGAATGTCATCAAGGTTATTTCAAGAAATTAGAGAAAAAAGAGGTCTTGTATATAGCATTTCCAGTTACACCTCGTCTTTTTCAGACTCTGGTATTTTTGGTGTATATGCTGGAACAGGTCAAAAAGAAATTATGGAACTCATACCAGTTTTGTGTGACCAGTTAAACATTAGCGCTAAAGATTTTTCAGAAGAAGAATTACAACGAGCGAGAGCACAATTTAAATCCTCTTTATTGATGGGGCAGGAGAGTACATCTCGAAGATGTAGGTCTAATGCATCTAAATTTTTAATGCATAATCGAATTATTCCTCATGAAGAAATAATAGCTGAGATAGATCAGGTTCAATTAGAGGACTTGGAAAAAGCAAGACTAAATATATTGAAGTCAAATATTACTTTATCTTCGATTGGCCCAATTAAAAACTTAGAGTCTTTAGACTCCATCAAAAGAAGACTCAGTTAAACTTTCTGCTGATTGACGTGCTAGCAAATCAACCTGATTATTATAATTATTAGTACTATGTGCTTTAACCCATTGCCAGTTCACAGATTTAATAGAATTTAATTCATCAAGTCTCTCCCAAAGATCTTTATTCTTAACCGGCTGCTTTGATGAATTTTTCCAATTATTAATTTTCCAATTTTTTATCCAAGATGTAATTCCATTTTTAACATAATTACTATCAGTTAAGAGATTTATAACATCATTAGTATCTAAAAATTCTATTGCCTTAATAGCAGCAGTTAATTCCATTTGATTATTGGTAGTATTTAAAACAAAGCCTGACCGACTAGAAATAATATCATTTTTTTTGACAAGAAAGGCCCATCCACCATTACCCGGATTACCTAAACAGGAACCATCAGTATAAACATCTATCATAAGAAACTCTGAAGATTATTTTTTTTATGAAAATGCAAAATTTCATAAAATTCAATTGGATTTTTATGTTTCACTTGACCATGATTGTTAAAATTTAAATCGTATAGTCGAGTTAGAAAAAATCTAATAGCACTTGCTTTAAGATAAAAATTAAATAATTTTTTCTCTTCGTCTTCCCATTTAATTAATTCAAAATATTTTTTAATGAAAAGTTGAAAATCCATTTCAGAAAATAGATTATTAGAAAAAAACCATGCATTAACTAAAGTTGCTAGGTCATAAACAATGCTATCGCTACATGTAAAAAAGAAATCAATTATACCTGAAACCTGATTGTGCTGATTGAAAAAAATATTGTCTTTAAATAAATCTGCATGAATTAAACCAACTCGAATATTATTAGGAAAAAGACTTTCAATCTTATTGATCTCCTGAGTCACATCTTTTAATTCTTTAGAGAAGTCTCCATTATAGTCATTAAATTTATTACAAATATAATTCCAGGAAGGTTTGAGCATATTGTTTTCTCTTTTTAAATGTGATTTCAATCCAACTTTATGAAGATTGGCAACAAAGCTAGCTAGAGAGACTATACTTTTTTGATTTAATTTCTGTATCTGTGTTCCTTCAATAAAAGTATATATGGCACAAGGTTTGTTTTTGCCCTTGACTATATTTTGGCCTTTTATTTCAAGGGGAACTGGGCAATTTATACCTTTTTCTTGAAATTCTTTCATGGCGCTGTTGAAGAAAGGTAGGTCACTTTCTCTTGTTCTTTTTTCAA
>Ga0181421_1000328_pt1 | contig 13744 bp, 10 predicted proteins | sample 44SPOviralmetaG_FD_130146 | JGI IMG/M metagenome (GOLD analysis project Ga0181421, IMG submission 130146) | Marine viral communities from the oligotrophic San Pedro Time Series (SPOT) site, San Pedro Channel, CA, USA - 44 SPOT_SRF_2013-06-19 | ecosystem: Environmental > Aquatic > Marine > Strait...
AAGTTTGCTAACGCAAATGTACCAAAAGCAACTATTTCTAAAATATCATTTAAGTTAGCACCTGTAGTTAATACTATTGAATTACCTGTAGTTGCTGTAAAATCTGTTCCATTTACAAGTCTAATACCATTTAGGTATACATCTAAGAAACCTGCGTCATACGCAAGAGTTGCAGCGTTGTCATCTGTTCCTGTAAATGTTGTTTGACTGGCTGTTGCTGTATATTTAAACCTACTTGCAGTCCCGTTAACGCTAGAACCTGCCGCAGTCCACCCCGCAGAACCATAGACTTTCATGGTATCTGAGGCTGTATCAAAATATAAATCCCCTAAATCTAAGGCAGAACCATCAGGGTCTTGTGTTGGTGCAGTTGCACTAGCACCTAAATATGTATTTGCAAAACTGTTTACTGAAGCTAGGTTTGTAGCTACTGTATTAACTGAAGCTATTGAATTACCAACATTATTAACATTAGTAATCGCACCACCAACCGCAGAAACATTAGCATTATTACTTGCTACTGTTGTTACATTACTTGAAATACCTGCAACTGAAGTTACATCTGAACTGATACCTGCTACAGTAGTTACATTTGATGCAATATTTTCTACTGCCGCAACATCACTTGATATGTTTGCTACGCTTGTAACATCTGAGCTGATACCTGCTACTGTGTTTATGTTAGCTGAATTAGCATTAACCGCATTTATGTTTGTGCTATTTGAGTTAACAGCAGATATGGCGCTTGATATTCCTGCTACTGAAGTTACGTCTGTATTGATGCCTGCAACAGTTGTTACATTTGCATCTATACCTGCTACTGTGTTTACATTTGCTATATTATTTCCAACTAAATCTACATTAGTAATAGCATTTGCAACTGTATCAATTTCTGAAGTTGCTTCGTTTAAATCATTTGCAACAGTCTCTACCTCTGAAACTGCTTCTGCTAAATCATTAGCTACTGCAATAACATCTGTAATGTTTGTTGCTACTGTGTTTACTGAAGCTATGTTTGTAGCTACAGTGCCTATATCTGTAGCATCATTTGCTACTGCGGTAATATTAGCATCATTGTTTGCAACCGTAGTTACATCTGCCGCAATACCTGCTACTGTTGTAATGTTAGGTATGTTAGTTGATATAAATTGTTTGTTAACAGCATCTGTATTATCTACAGGGTCTGCTACATTTTTTAATCTTTTATTTTGTATATCCCAGTTAAAATCTACGTTATCTAATGATATGACGTCACCTGCTTTATCAATCGCTTCTTGCGACATAAAGAACGCTTGGTCACTATCTGTATCTAGGTCATTTTCAGTTAATACTGAGCCTGATACGTAATCTACTAATTTTGTATTTTGGCTTGTAGTTCTTCGTATTTCAATCGCAGCATTATTAGCAGGTGCTGTAGTAAATGTAAGGTTAGTACCTGCGGCATCTAAAGTGTAAGCTGTAACGTTTACACCTGCTACTGTAGCTGATAAATCAGCTGTATCTCTGTAACTAAAAGGTATAGCGTATGTAGTAGTTGTACCGTTTCCGGTGTATCTTACGAATGAATTAGCCATAATTTGTGTTTATCTCTTCTAAAAGGGGTACTTTATCTATTCACCCATTAATTCCATAAATTCAATGGTTTCTGCGCTACGTTTAAGTGCACTAGCTGTCGTGATTTTACCGTTAATATCAATCAAAGCATTGCTTTTAATCCACTCTCTAGCTTCTCTTTCAAATTCTCTTATTCGTTGTAATAGGTAATCATCACCAATATATTTACCGCCAAGAAGTTTATTAGAAGCATATCTTTTATTAAATTCAGAATTAGGATTTTCTAACTCATATTGATATGTTTCATTTAAAGTTCGTCCTGCTATTTTAATTTGACCTTTAACTTGACGCATTGCTTCGTACATAGTAATTCCTTCTGGAAATTTAATTGTTTCTCCAGTAACAGGATGTTTGTATTGAATAGCTGTAGTTAATTTCATATTCAATGGTTTCTTAGTTCCAAGCTGAATAGTAAACTGAGGTCTTTCCCATTTAATATTAGAAGTTTCTAATTTTTCTCTAGCTTCCGGTGATAATACAATTTTATTTCCGTTACTGTCTACCATGTTATCACTCCAATGTGAAGTAACAGGAAACATATCTTGTGCTTGACCTAGTAACAATCCTCTAGGTTTTGCATATTCATTTCCCAACGGGTCAGATTTTGGTGATAATGCATCTCCATAATTTAATGCATCTAATTTACCACCTAAGTATTTTTCATTTATTATTTTAGATAAACCATAAGGTGTTGATTGTTTTAAATGGTCTAAAGCTGTTACAAGTTCTGCTTCACCGTCTGCAAATACTTTATTTGTCCATCTCCATGACGTAGCTAATGGTACATTTTTAGAAGTAAATCTTCCAAAATATCTTTCTAATTTAGAAATATTAGCAGCTCCTTCTTCATTAGTAGCTTCTGTTTCAGAAAATATCTCAGTTAATTTAAAGAAATCTTGTGTCATTAAATTACTAGCAAAAATGTTAGACCATAAAGAAAATGATGACCCTGCAATATGACGCATAAAATCCATGTATCTTTCTTGTTCTGCGCTGTGTAATGGGTCATTAAATATATCACTTGCTTCTTCTAATGCATCTTGTATTGATGCTGTAACCATAAACGGAATTGATAAAGGAAAGAAACGAGAAAGTTGTGTGTATTGTGTAACACCATTTTCATCTTGCCATTTATAAGCAAATCTGTGTTTTCTATCTTTTTCTCTATATCCTGTTAAACTACCTTGTAGTGTTAGGTAAGTTGCTAAACCATACACAGCAGCACCTACACCTTGAATAGATTGTGCTTTGTTTCTAACAATAGGGTCAGAAGCATTTTGCATAGCTCTAAATTCCATGTTTAATTTATTAAGTATAGGAGTTGCTTGCCAACCATATTTAAATAAGTTAACAGGAGTTTTTACAAAGTGTAAACTTGTAAGCACTCTAAGTAATGGAGCTTTATTAACAGTTTTTAATAACCAATCACCAATATTAGCACCACTTTGTTTTTGGTCTGGATAAAATTGGTTAGCATCTAACATCTCATTTTTAAGATTTTGTGTAAATGAACCACTACGAGCAATATATGTAGGGTCATTTGCAACTGATTTAGTTAAATCATCTAATGATGATGCTTCTAGTTTATTAAATGTTTTTGTTTCTTTAAAATTACCAAACTCATCTTCATATTGATAATATAACTCAGACCATTTTTTTTCAAATGGTGTTTGTTCTACTTTAGTTTTTTCTAATTCTGTTAATTTTTTATTTAATTTTTCTATTCTTTTAACATTAGGTTTATCTTGCGCTGTTTCAAATCTAAGGTTTTCTTTAGTGTTTCTTATGTTATCTTGTAAATCAACAATACTTGATTTGTTAAATAGTTTTCTTTCTTTCCATAATTCAGGATAAAAAGTTCTCATTCTTTGATTAACATTGGCAACTCTTCCTGCTCTGTTAAAAATGTTTTTCATTAAAGTATCACCGGCACCTAGTAATCTTAAAGTAAGAAAAGATAATTTACCAAGCGGTGTGGCTGCTTTACCTGCAACTTGTTTGATAATACTGTCAGAAGCTTTTAATTGTTCAAAGTATGTTTCCATGTTTCTTTGTTGTCTACCATCAAATCTGTGCTCTAAACTATCACCAATACTTCTATTAGCTTTCCATGATAACTTAGCTTTCTTAAATGCTATTTGAAAAAATCTTGTTTGTGCAATTAATAAATCACCTGCCATTTTAATTTGATTTATACCTTGTCTTCTATTACCTTTTCCAAAACTAATTAAACCACCTGCAAACTGTTCTACAATTTGTGTTTGAAATTTAACTGCGGCAGACAGTAAGTTAATTTCATGTGTAGTAGGGTCACCTAGTAAGTTTGCTGTTGTGTATTCATTGTAAGCTTCAAAGAAAGTAACATCTTTTTGTTTTAATTTTCTATTAATGTTTTTAATTACTTTATTCATTTTGTAATCATTTTTACTTATATCAGCTAAATCATTAACAGCTTTTATTTTTTGTGCCGGTTTTAATTTTTTAATTTTAGCAATTAATAATGGTAATTCTTCTTTTAATGCTATATCTGTTTCTATTCTTAACTTGTCAGCTTCTGTCATTTCTACCATTAATTTTTGTTGGTTTAATGCGTCAGAAACACCTTGTACTGTTTCTACATGGTTTTTAATTAATAAAGATTTTTCATCTAAAGCTTCTATTAATTTATTTGTAACTGCAATTTTCTCATCCATGTCAACAGCATTATCTGCTAATGTTCTAATTTCAGAAACTTCTTTACTTTTGTTTACTATGTTAACACGACCTGCATAAATAGTAGGTGCTAAGTCTGGTGATATTTTAGCTATTGTTTTTAATTCTTCATCTAGTTTTTCTGCATTTTCTTTACCTAATAATTTAGCAGCTTTTAATTGTATTTGTCTAAATAGACCAACTCTTTCTGTTGTTCTAACATTGCCTTCTTTAACTAATTTATTTACAGAGTTTTTAATTTCTTGAATAATAACATTATGGTCATCATCTGGTTTTATTTTAGATAAATTAATAATAGGTGTTCGTCTTTTAATTTCATTAACTTTGTTGTTTATCGTCTCTACTTCACTTGTTCTTTCTGTTACTCTTTTGGGATTTTTCTTAGATGGATTTTCTGGTTTGAATTTTTTTACTTTGCCATTTTTACCTGAAAAGGTTTCATCAGCTTTACTACCTGCCCACGCAAAGTCTCTGTCAAAATCAGACTTAAAGCCATCACCTTTGTCATAGAATTTACCTGCTTTACCTTTAGCAGACCATGCGGACATACCGGCACCAATTGTACCTTGTGCAACAGCACCTGTTACACCTGTGATTAATGTTCTAGTTAAATTATAATCAGTCATTAATCCTGCATCTTTTTCAGCAGTTTGTCTAGCTAAGTCAGCGGCTACAGCAACACTACCACCATACATAGCTTCTTTCTTACCTATTTCTAATGCAGCTTTTTTAGCTACTTGTTTTTGAAACTCAGCTTTACTTAAAGCACCTATTGCAGTTTTACTTGCTTCTCTTGCAACAATTTTACCTGCACCTAAACTAAATAAGTTAATTGGGTCAGCTATTAATGCAGGTACAAAATCTTTAGCCCACTTGTAAAAACCAATTGTTTCACCACCAAAATAAGGTAAGTCAGCATACAACTGTGTAATCTCTGCCCAGTCACCTTTGTACTGGTCATCCTTAGCTAATACTTGTCCAACATCATTAACAATACCTACTGTATTGTACTCACTCCAAATTCTGTCTTGATAAAATTTTTCTATTAATTCAGTTTTAGTGTAATCTTTAATTGCTTTACCACCAGTAACAGCATTGTTTGCATCACTTAAACCACCTTCATAATATCTACGTAATACATTTTGAAAATCATCAGATTGTAGTTTGTCTAGTGCAAGTTTTTGACGCTCAGCTTTTTGCATAGCATCATATTTTTTACGTTCTATTCTGTTTCTTCTATTCTTTTTATGAGAAGCCATACCCTTCTCTGTGTTTGTTAGCGTATCATCTTCTGTAAAAGAAATTCCTAAATCTAATGCCATTGTTTATTCCTATATTATTTTAAATATTCACTAACCAATTCATCTAATTGAACTGAACTAATGTTAAATGCTTTTGCTAAATTTAACTTAGCGTCTTCACTTAGAACTCTATTGTATAAATCTTTAGTTATTGGTCTTCCTGTAAGTTGCTCAAGTGTATCTACAAAGAAATTTTGTTGTGCTTCTACACTGTCACCTTTTTCAAATAAACCTAAAGGTGTGTATGTTTCAATCTGTGGAAGTTCAAACGTTTGTATATTTTCATTTATATTATCTATTACTTGATTTATCTGGTCAGTATAGTCAGTATTCTCTATTTCTAAATCTTTAATTAATCTTTCTGCTAATGACTGTTGTGCTACTTTATCAGTTTTAAAATTTTCAAATCCTTTTGTATTTAATAATCTTTGAAAATCTGCACTTTCCATCATTACTGTAACAGGTGACAATAAACTAGCTTCTGCCTGTGAAGTAATCTGAGTTGCAAAAGGTTTAAAAGTTTCTACTGCACTTGCAACATTACTTTCATAATACTCAACTACTATATCATCTAAGTCAATAGAAGAAGTTAAATCTATTCCTTCTTTGTTTATTCTATCTGCTAAACCATTTAACCATGTTTGATTAGAATATGTTTGTATTTTTTCATTATATGTTTTAGTAAAGAACTCTTGTTGTTTTAAATTCCACGCATCTTTTTCACTAGCATCAGCTAATTTTAAAGGTCTAGGATGTTGTGACAACCATTCCATATAATCTTTTTGCATTTCTTGTTGAATTAAATCTGACACATATTGATTTTTTTGTGAATTATATTTCTTATCTACAGCAGGAACTAAGTCTACAATTATTTTATTAATTTTACCAACTGTATTTGTAAATGCTTTTTCTTGAAATGGTGGTGTGTATGCATTTGCTTCTCTTGTTTTTGCATCTACTAGCATCTTGTTTAATAACACCAATGTTTCTGGATTGTTTGATGCATCTCTATAAGCTTCTAATAAACCATTTTCATTATTATTATATAAACCATTCATTATATCTATTTGTATATTTGCAACTTTGTTTTGGTCTTCAAATAATTCTAAATTGTTTTTAGCAATACTGTTTAAAGTTATATTTAAAGATGGATGTGCTTTAACAGCATCTTTAACTTGTGTTTGATATTCTAGTTCACCTTCAACTGTACTTCTATCTATGTTAAATATACTTTCTATTCTGTCATTTTTATCTTTTTCTTTAGCTCTAACAGATGCTGTGTATTCTGCATTAGCTAATGTTCTATTTTTATTTTCATAAGCTTCAATAACTTTTGCAATATCAGGATTGTTTTTAACACTTCTTAATGAACCTAATTCGTTTCCACCTTCACCAATTCCTCTGTCCATGTTTATAATATCTTCTATTTTAGCTAAATCAGCAGTACTTGCAGCTCCATCAATAGCGTTGTTAAGAAATAAAAGTGCAGCATCATTAGCTTCTTTATTTGTATATAAATATCTTCTGACTGTGCCACCTTCTTCTGGTGGAAGAGGTGTGTGTAAACTGTTTACTTCTTTCCAAAAATCTTCTGGTTCTGTACGTGAAACTATTTTTGCACCTTCTTTTAATTTTTCTGTTTGTGCAAAATCACTTCTTACTTTTGCATCTTTAATAGCATCTTTAGCTTTATAATTATTAAATACAGCTGCAAATCCTAAAGCATATGAACCATCTTTATCTGCAAAACTTGGTAAATATTCTTTGTAAAAAGCAGGTAGATTAGTTGTTTGAAAATCATATTTATCTTTATTGGCTTCTATCTGTGTAATAGCATCAATAGCTTGATGTCTTCCTGTGTGATATTGTACAGTTTTTTGTACATATTTATTATTTAAATTAGGATGTTTACCTTCTAGTATTTCTTTTTGAACTGTGTCAGCATCTCTTGTAGTTAACAATTGATTAATTTCTTGTACAGCTTCATCTTTTTTGTTCTCAACATTTTTAACCATTATTCTGCTAATAGCAGGATTAACGTCTTTTTTTAAAATGTTAATTAAATCTGTTGCATCTGTTGCAGTGGCTGCGTTTACTCTACCTGCAAACGTAGAGCCCATGTATTTATTTGTTACTCTTGATTTATATGCCATTATGGTGCTACTACCTCTCCTGTATCTGGTTTAGTTAATGCTTTATTCATTGCGTACCCTTCAGCTCCAATTGTGCCTACTTGTAATAATAATCCTGTTTGACTAGGCATCACGACAGGTTTAATACTATTATATCTTCTTTGTTGTGCAGCATATGCATCATCTTCTTGATACATTAATTTAATTACATCTGTTTCATAATCTCTTGCAACATCTAAAAACTGCATATCATATGTACCTGCAATGTCTTGTATAATTTTAGTGCCATTACCTGCGTTCTTATTTAATGCTTGTGCTTCTTTTTTAATATTTTCTTGAGATATTCTAAAATCTTCTGCTTTCTTTTCTCTACTTGCTGCCACTTTTTCTGCATCTATTTTAGCTAAATCATTTAAATATGCTTGGTCAGAATTTTTTCTTGTTATTGCGTTTGCTTGTTCTTGACTTTCTGCAACTACTTTTTTGCTTCTGTAATCTTGTACTGCTGTAGCTATCTTCAATCCGGCAGTTATTGCCGATACTGCATCACACATAGTTAATTGTTTATCTCCTTCATCATTAATAAAAATGGCATTTTACCAAAACCATAATCTCCTATTTCAGTTTTTGGTTCAAAGCCTAAATACTGAAGCCATTTAAGTGACTTCCAATTTCTTTTGTCTACAAAGTTATAAAGATATTTATAACCTTTACCCATCTCATCTATCCAATACGGACATTCTTTTATAAATTGTTTTGTATGTTTGAATAGTGTTTCACTAGACAACATCCATGCTACGCCATAGTCAGGCTCAGCACATTTAGCAACACCAAACATACCTATAACACCTTCATCTGTTGTACCTATAATACTATAAACTTTACCATTAGGTTCCGTAAATGGAAACACTAACGCTTGTAAAGGTGAAGAGTTATTAGATGCTCTAATCTCTGCACGGTCAGCTTGGCGTATTCTAGGTGCTAATTCTAAAGTATCTTTTAGTATAGCGGGTCGTACGTAGTTTTCTCTGGTCATTTAAATCCTTGTTGAACGATTATGATAATATCCTTCTACCTCTGCACTAGCAATATACATTGGCAGGTGTGAAGAACTTTTAATATCTAATGTAAAATCTGTGTTTCTACATGAAACGGGTACCTTAATAGTTCCTGAACTAATAGCAGGTACACCTACTTTACTTGTAGCTGTTCCAATAACATATCCATTCATAAATGAATAACTTGTGCTTCTACCGTTAGGTGTTACTTCAACTTGAAAGTAACCTGAAGTTTCATAGTTTAATGATATGTTTCTAATTTGATAACGTCCAGAAGTAATAGCAACTAATCCTCTGCCTGAATTTTCTCTAACATACTGAGGTGACATTCTATATTTACTTTCATATGGAATACCAATAATTAAATTTGTGTGGTTACCTTCTATAGTGTAGGTAGAGCCTGTTGTATTTGTAACAGAATAATTATTTCCGTTAACGCCATCTACTGCTATTAAACCAGTTTTAACACCATACGGTGATGTAAACGTAGTTAAGTTAGTATTAGCATCATACGTGCCTGTAACATTCTGTCTTAAATCTAAATAAATATTAAAACCTATAGTACCGTTTCTTAAATTTCTTAAATCAATTTTTATTAATTTAGTATCTGTTCCTTCTACTACTAACAAATAAACAAAACTTTCAAAAGACATACCACCTAATATTTTAGCATTATCAAATGTCCACTTAGACCATGCAGTTTGTACTTTTTCACCTTTATCAAAAAAGTATTTATAGATAAACATAGTACCACCATTAGTTGATGTAATGTCTGTACCTGTAGTGTAAGGTGCCGTTTGTGTATCTGCTGTATCTGAAGCTAATGTAATTAAAGTATCTTCAGTTGTATTACTAATTAATTGATATGCATTACTTGGTATTAAGTTTTGTACTGATACTGTAATATCTAAACCATCATTAGTTAGTGTATCATCATCTGCATAGTATTCTCTAATTGCTGTATTATTATTTCTTGCTTGTGCAAAGTATGCATATTTACCTGCTGATACAGGTTTTACATTTGCATCAAATTCAAATGCTGATACTTCATTAAGAACAGCACTTGTAGGAGATATTGTTTCTCCAACACTTCCTAATTTATACTGTGCTTTTTCAGAAAACAATAATAAACTTTCATTAAATGCAACACTATCAAATAGTGTATTAACTTCAGAACCTGAAGCTGCAATATCAATTGGGTCTGTATCTAATACTTGTGTAACTGTTTTAGAAAAGAAATTAAAGAAACCTGCATTTTCAGATAAAATTAAATTATCTCTTGAAAGCATGCCTAATCTATTTTTATAAAACAATAAATTATTAATTTGATTTCCTACAAAACTTGGATTAGAGTTTGTAATACCATCTCCTGCATTTCTATCATCCCAATCTATTTCTTGAAATGTAAATGTACCATCATTATTATTTATTAAAGCATGTGGTAATGTAGAGTTATCTAAACCAAGACTTACATCTTGACCTATAGTTTCTTTCCAAACACCATCTGTTTCAAACTTTACATAATAATCAGATAATGTATCTCCATCTTCACCTGTAACTTTTATAATACTGTCAGTACTTGCATGATAAGGTAATTTTGTAAAGTCAGATATTTCATCTCTTATAGAATACATACCTGTATTACCAGAACCATCAGCTGTTAACACTGTGTAATTACTATTGCCATCTGTTGAAATACCTCTAATAACACCCGGATATTGAGACATAGTAAAATAATTAGTTACTTCCGAAGATGTTCCTAATCCTTGAGTTGTGCTTAAAGTTGCACCTGTGTCTTCTCTAGTTAATTTAAAACTAGCATCTGAAGATGCATCAAAATAAGTACTAGACGTACCTCTAAATAAAATATCTGCAATATGTGCTGTATCTCTAAACACAGCATCATGGTTTAAATTACTACCACTTGGCATTTGTAAAGAAGATTTAACAGCATAAGACATATTAGGATGTTGTACTGTTACAGCATATTCTCTACCATAATTAGATGTAACAACATTAATATAAAATTCTTCTATCTTTGCAGCACTTGTGTTTGTATCTGCTAAAACTGTAGTTTGTTTATTTGCAACAAAAGTGTAGTCTGCAATGTTAACTAATTTAAAATCTGCTTTAGGATTAGTTGAAGTTAAATAACTACCACCACTTGCTATTGTAACAGGTTTTTCATTACCATCTAAATCATAAACTTTTACACCACCATTATAAAATATAACAACAAATTGATTATCTTTATCTCTTTGTATAGACCAAAACTTTACAGTGTTAGGAAATACATTGGTAGCATCTATAGTGTCTATATATTCAAAAGCAGGTCTTTTAGATAAACCATCTACAATATTGTTTTGTAAATTTACCTGTTCTTCTGCTTGGTTGATACCTCTCTGTGTTGGTGTTTGTTGTGAGATACCATTCAGAAAATTAGGAATACTCTGAGATACTACTCCACCCATTAATAAGTCCTTCTAGTTGGTCTATTAATTATTGAGTAAGTATTACTATCACCTTCTAGCATATTCACATCAGTTTCTTGACTATCTGCTTGGTGAAATGCCATAAGTGCTTCATTTTCATCTTGTCCAATTAATTGCACAATTTGAGCATCACCTAAAAATCTTGAAGCAAATCTTCTTGATGCTTTTTGTGTAATGTATTGTCTTGCGTATTCTGGAAGTTGTTCAAATTGTTGTACTAAAACTAAATCTACTTCTGGTACTGTTGTAAAAACATCTGTATGTGTTTCTAAATTATATAGAAAACCATTTCTTAATGTAACATTTATGTATCTGAAGTTTTTACTAGCGTCAGCTTTAACGCAGTTTGAAGGTAGGGGAATTTTGCTATCTTGGTCTAATGCCAAGTTTTTATAATTTTCATGTGTATTGAAATGCCATCCTTGAGATTGAACTGACATAGAAGTTTCATCTAAAAGATTTTTTGCTGTACTTACATCAACGGATGTAGTGCCTGTAATTGAGTTAACTGGAGCTTCACCGATAACAGACAACATTATGTTTATCGCTTGTAGTTCCGTAGTTGGTGTAATCTGTGTAGTCATAATATCCTATTAGTTAATATAGCGGCGGCTTCAGTCTCCCTCTACCGCCACTAATAATATTAAAGTTAAGCTATTACGCTTCTTTAATTCCTACAGCTGCCTCGCCTCTTAGGACACCGTGTCCCATAGCGTACTTAGCAACCATTAGAGTACCTTGTCTTCTTATATCATATTCGCTTTCAACAGCTAAATCCATAAGTTTTACAGTACCTACAGCAGAAGGATGAGATACCAAACATACGTAGTTTGATAAGTCAACAGCTTGAGGGTTTGAACCACCCGCAGTTGCTGAACCTGCATCCGGAGCCGCAGTTACGTTAGACGCTACAAAGTGTGCAGTAGGTACTAATTCAATACCTGCTACTTTAACAACTTTACCTTCCGCAATTGAACCTTGACCTGAGAAGTCAACGTTAGTTACGTTAGTACCGTTTGCTAATTTGTAGTACTCTTCTAATTTGATAAATGCTTTTCTACCTTCTTTTGGAACGTAGTTTGCATCTAATTGTTTAGCCGCATCAAACAAACTATCAATCATTGCGTTCGCTGCTGTTGAAGCAGTAGCTGAAGCAATACCTGTGTTTGTAAGTACAGTTCCTGCTGCATAACCGCTGTCGGCTACGTTTGCAGAAGCTTGTGCTGCTTGACCAATTGTTTGTAAGATATGCTTATCTTTTTGGAAAGCTAACGCTCTACCAATTTCTGTAGAGTAAGCGCTTCTTACATCCCAATGGTTTTTTGCTTCCTCAATATTTGATAAAAATACTGAAGATAAAAGAAGGTCATTAATTGTAATAACTTTCTCGTTGTGGTTTACATCTGAACCAGTTATTTCAGCACCTGCTGTATGGTACGAAGCATCCACTCTACCCATTACTGGGAAAGTTGCAGATTTACCGTTAGAAATACTTCTAACCATTTCTGCACCTTGAGTTACTGAAGCTCTATCAAAAGAAGTAAGTACTTCTCCCGCAAAAACTTTCAGAAACAGAGCGTCTTCCGAACCACTTGCATTTACTCTTCCAACTGATACTGGACTTGCATTTGCCATAGTGTTCTCCTTTGTTATGACGTTTATTTATAAAAGCCTCTACATATGTTTCAGTTTCACATTCAAGATTGTCACCCGCAGGTGGTCAAGTTATTACACTTTATTAAATATGTGTTGGCAAGCTGCCCCCTAAAAAGGGTGCACAACTATCTACACTTCCATTTACGTAATGCTAGAGCTTTTCTTGTAGGTTTACCATTAGGTTTTTTCATTGCACCTTTTACTCCGGACATACGAGCACAGAAACTAGCTCTACGCTTAGCCGCTTTAGAACCACGTTTAACTTTTCCTGTGACTGGAGCTTTTAAATTAGCACCAGTTTTTCTTTTAAAATATTTTCTTCCGGCAGCATTTAAACCGCCGGAAGGTGACTGATATTTTTTAGCCGGCATTACTTTTTCTTAGCTGTCTTTGCCGCTCTTTTAAATTGTTTTTTAGTAGGTGCACCTTTAGCTCCAACCTTACGCATTTTTTCACCAGAACCCGCAGCGATACGTTTACGCTTCGCATGGATGTTGGCGTACAGTCCTTTTTTAGCCATTACTTCTTTTTAGCTTTCATAATTTTTTTCTGTAATGCAGCAGGTAGTTTTTTCTGTCCACCTTTTAACATTTTTTTACCTTTAGCTTTTTTCTTTCCGTACATTGTTTTTTCCTTTTGTTACGTTTTTAGTTATTTCATCAATTTCTGATATGGCATGTTTTGCATGTACTAATTTATCAAACTGTGATTTTATAGTTTTCATAAAATTATCATGGTCTGCAACACCAACAGAATTTTTTAAAAATGTATCAATAACT